>Ga0209119_1000008_pt1:0-82500 | contig 201642 bp, 191 predicted proteins | sample COG_03_FD_184747 | JGI IMG/M metagenome (GOLD analysis project Ga0209119, IMG submission 184747) | Pelagic Microbial community sample from North Sea - COGITO 998_met_03 (SPAdes) (version 2) | ecosystem: Environmental > Aquatic > Marine > Neritic zone/Coastal water | place: Helgoland...
CCCAACAGCTGGTTATATTCATCCACCGCTTCAGCTTCGATAAAGGTAATATTTTGGCCCTTTTTGTTGGCTTTTTTAAAATGTCGGTCTCCAGTAATACCCCATCCAAAAACCACTTGCACCGCATGCGTTTGTTGCAGTGCTTGCCTTGATTTTTTTGATACAAAAATGGCTTCAATCATGCATTACTCCTTTTGTCAGAGTTGTTGTCCAATCACGCAGAAAAATCTCACTTTGCAGTTTGTGTTTAATGTTAACCCAGAAAAACCACTCGTATGCAAAGCGTCCAAGGGTTAGGGGAGGATTAGTATGCTCAATCATAGTCACTCGATTATGATCACTCGATTATAGTCACTCCCTTCATCATGTTCATACCTAGTGCGTGATGCGCATATGCACTTCAGTCATGAGGCAGGCTGATGTGGTAGTTAGTTGTCTTCGTGCCTTAGGCCTGACCTTAGGCTTCACACATGGACTTTATACCGACAAAGAGTTGCGTCAATCGTCACACTGAGCTTTTCCCACTCAAAAATCGCCATAACCATGGACACCCCCAAAATTTTTTTTAGATCACACTTTAGTCTTTTTAGACCCACACGCCTATAACTGCATGGTTCACTATATATGTCACCATATATTTCACGATGACTAAACATTACCGATTTAATCGGCCATTTTGATTTTTTGTAGGGCTTTTTGTATCACACCCTCATCGCAATGCCCCTGATATTCAAGCCATCTTAGTGTATTACTGCTCAAGACGATGCTGCCTGATACGACCAAAGAGCCAGCTGGAATCACCACCCCCATTAATGCTAAACACACAAGCACGGCATCACCTTCGCCCACACAAGGGCTGTTCATGTGTTGCAATGCTTGCGTGTCTAGCTTTAGTTTTAACTCGGGGAAAAAAAGATTACATTTTTGGTGCGTATCAGGCTGTGATTCAGGTAAAAAAGTACAACCACTTAACCATAACGTGGCAAGTAATAGGGCTTGCTTTGTCAATTTCATAAGTGTCCAAGTGCCATTAGTTATGCACCTTATAAGGCAGCTTAAGGCACGATTGACGCCGCCTACTTTAGGTACGTTTAGCCGCTCCTTTGGGCCTATGATCGAGACCTTATAACGACTTTGAAAGAGTGCAAAAGGGCAATCAAGGGTCTGGTTTTTGGTTAAGTATAACGGGTAGTTTGTGCAATAAAGCGTTAATAAAGGTGCAATAAGAAAAAACCTTTGCCAGTTTTACGAGGCCGTTAGCAATGCTCTAGAAAGCTTCATCATCACTATAAACATGCACTGAGAGCTCACCAGTTAAACTCTCTGAAACATTAAAATTGATTGGCTGACAACACACTTGGCAATCTTCAATATACTGTTGATCTAGGTCAGATGGATCCACAAGCACGTTAATGATTTCGCCACAGTATGGGCAGCCTATGGATTGCTCTGTGAGTTGATTCAATGCCTATTATTCCTTATGTGAGTCAAAATTGAGAAGTCCCGAACAACAGTAAACCCTGCACCGGGCTAATCAGACGGTTTGTTCTTTAAGTGTCCACCTCAACCCTCACGCTAATCCCATTCTCATTCTCAATTGCAATCGTAACTTTAAGAAAACTAAACGCATGGGCAAGCCACCTTGCTCACCTAAGGCTTTTAGTTTTCCAAAGCGCCTTTTGTGGGTTAGGTCTAGTTAGCTTGGCTGTTTGACCTTTCTCAAATATGGCTTCACTGTGTCCCAACCATCAGGATAGATTTTTGCGGCTTCTTCATTACTTACAGAGGGAACAATGATGACGTCTTCACCTTGTTTCCAGTTTACTGGGGTGGCAACCTTGTGTTCAGCGGTCAGTTGCATGGAGTCAATAACGCGCAGAATTTCATCAAAATTACGTCCAGTTGTCATGGGGTAAATAATCATTAGTTTGATATTTTTGTCAGGGCCAATAACAAAAACAGAACGCACGGTTGCATTAGTCATGGCTGTCCTACCTTCGGCAGACCCAGTTTCATCCGAAGGGAACATGTTATAAAGCTTAGCTACTTTTAGCTCGGTGTCAGCAATAACTGGATAATTGACTACGGTATTGCCCACTTCTTCAACATCGTCCAGCCACCGCTTATGGTCATCAATTGGGTCAATGCTTAACCCTATAATTTTTGTATTTCTCTTTTCAAACTCAGGTTGCATTTGTGCCAAGTACCCCAGTTCAGTGGTACATACTGGCGTAAAATCTTTGGGATGTGAAAACAATACCGCCCAGCTTGAGCCTATCCACTCATGGAAATCAATCATGCCATGTGTCGTATCTACCTGAAAGTTTGGTGCTTGATCGTTAATAAGTAAAGTCATGGGTATCTCCTTGGTTAAACTACTGTGTGTTTAAACGAATAATAAATCTTAACAGCCTTTGGGTTAAAAATGCTGGTTTTAAAGTATCGTGCTCATTTGACCTTAACGGGGGCGTTTGTTAACACTAAGTGGGCAGTTGCCCCCACTCAGTAAATAGTAAAAGCAATACCACTTTTCATCAACTATTTTAAAATAATTAACCTTGCCAGCCTTTAAACTAATGTTAAGCCCTGTAGGGAAACCATTTTATGCTCGTGGTGCTTTAATAATTCAAGTTCCTTAAAGCCAAACTTTTGGTGGAATAATAACGAGGGTGTGTTTGGTGGTAAGACGTCAATTTCAGCAAAAATATGAGGTAATGCCTGCTCATGGGCCCATTTTGACACGTATTCGTAGAGTTTAGATGCAATACCTTGCCCCCTGAACTGGTCTGAAACCACAATTCTATCAACGTAGAAAAACGCTTTATATTGATTGTTAAACCACGCGTAGTTGATACTCTCGTAAGCAACACCTTGAGTCAACCCAATTAAAAATCCAGCCACTTGATGGTCTTCCTCTACCACCACCGTCAATATAGACATCTCAATTAACCCCAGTAGTGCTGGCCTATTTAGGGGGCTCAACACTTTCACTGATTTCTCATTTAGCTCGAGTATGGTGTCGATATCTTTACTTTCGACGGGCCTAATAATCATTGATATTCCTTGTGTGCATCGTGTAAAGCGCCAACAACCCTCGGCATGGCTATAAATCCTGCTGGTAGCGCGCCACCATAGTCGCTTGACTTTCTGGTGGCTCGCTTAAGCACAACTGATCATTAAGCATCGTGGCTATGGTTGGAAACTTTGAACGTTCAAGTTTGGCATCAGCAGACCAGAGTTTAGAGCGCATTAGGGCTTTAGCGCAATGTAAAAATACTTCTTTGATACGAATCTCAATACACGCTTTTGGCGGATTTTTATGATGCGAGAACTGCTTTAAATGTGCTGCTGAGGTTGAGATCCGCCCTCGTCCATTGATCCTTAATGTTTCATCCACTCCCGGTATCAAGAATAGACAGCCGACCTGTTTAGTTTCAATAATATTGACCAAACTATCGAGCCGATTGTTACCCTTGCTATCAGGAATGATAATGCAGTTTTCATTGACTACTTTCACAAAGCCTGGCAAACCGCCCCGTGGTGAACAGTCAAGTGCACCTGAGGCTGCATAAGTAGACAGGGTCATGAAGGGCGCATGATCAATAAAGTTAATGCTATGGCGTTCTAAGGCACTTAACTGCTTGTCTTTAGCGCGCCCCATTGCATGGCCATAGATTTCTCGGAGTTGCAGTTCAGTTTCAATGAGCATTATTTTTATTTCCTTAACGAGTCACTCTTAGCCAATAAATGTGCCCATACTCAGACGTTCTTCTATGATAAAACCTAGGCTTTTATAAAAGGTGGTTACTTCTGTATTAGTTGCACGAATTTGCAGATTAACCTTGATACAACCCATTACTTTTAATGCCTGTATGGCATGCTGGACCAGTGCAGAACCAACGCCACTGCGGCGCTGTTCATTGCATACTGCCACTGCATATAACCAGCCACGATGGCCATCATAGCCTGCCATGCATGCGCCTATAATGAGGCCTTCATGCTCTGCGATAAAAATAAGATTGTCGATGGCTAGCTTGGCTTCGATAACCTTTGATGGCTCGTTATGAGACGGGTCATCAGGGAACACTGCGTGCCAAAGTTTAATTAAATCACTGCGATCAGATTCACAAAATTGTCGTATTTTCATCATCTACTCATGCGGGCCACTTCATTTTAAGTGTAGCATGAGTAGCTGCATCAGCCACTAAAATTGGAAGTCATAGACACTGCCTAGATGGAGAATTTGTGTGAGCTCATCAAGGGCGCTGTGACTTTCGATCAGCAGTTGTGGGTCAGCCAAGTCGGCTTCTATGAGACGGTCTCGGTAATGGGTCTCGGTCCAAGACATTAAGCGTGTGAACAAATGAGAGTTCATCATGCAAGCAGGATTAACCGCGCTTTGTTCAGCGGCGTTTAATACCACTCTCAAACGCAAACACGCCGGGCCACCGCCATTACTCATGCTTTGCTGTAGGTCAAATGTTAAAATTTGATCAATGGCATTATCACCGGCGACAAGTTCCTCTAGGTAAGCTGAAACCTTGACGTTAGAGTGGCATTCTTGTGGGACCACCATGGCCATTTTGCCGGGCGCTAGGTGGGGTAGGCAAAGTAACTGACTATTAAAGAGGTAGCTAGTGACAGCATCTTGCACTGAGACTTGGTTGTTAGGCACTTCAATAAACTGCATTTCACCATGACCTGCTCGGTTGATGGCACTTTGTAGGTCATGGCTAACTTGTTTAGGATTGAGAAATGCTTGCTGGTGGTAGAATGAGACAAGGCCATTACCCACGGCAATGACGTCATTGTGGAATACGCCAGCATCAATGACTGCTGGATTTTGTTGTGCAAACACCACATGTTTGTCTTTAAGGCCATGCAAACGAGCAACGGCTTGTGACGCTTCTAAACTTTGGCGAGCTGGGTATCGAGCTGGCTTAGGGGCTGTGCCACTCAAAGCCTGTTGACCATAGACAAAAAATTCCACCCCCGACTGACCATAGGCGCTGCAAAACCGTGTGTGGTTAGCAGCACCCTCATCGCCAAAGTGGTCTGATGAAGGGAGTGCTTGATGGTGCGCGAAACACTCTTGGTTAGCGAAGGTGGCTTTTAAAATTCGCCCTGTGGTCGCATGTTCTATAGAGCGGTGAAAACGGTTAACTAGGTTGGCTGGGGTAAAGTGTAAACGGCCATCTTTACAGTCAGCGCTGGGAGACACGGTCGCTGCGTTGGCAGTCCACATGCTGGACGCTGAGTAACAAGAAGCCAACAGGGCTGGCGCCTTTGTTGCTGCTTGGTCAATGACTTGGTTATTGGTGCCACTAAAGCCAAGGCGCCTTAGGGTATTTAAATCGGGGCGGGACTGGGGTGCTAAGACCCCCTGCAGCATACCGAGATCATGCAACGACTTCATTTTATGCAAGCCTTGTTGCGCGGCTTGCTTAGGATTAGACGGTCGTGCTGAATTGCTGCTAGAGGCGACGTTGCCGTAGGACAAACCCCCATAGTTGTGAGTGGGTCCTACGAGGCCATCAAAATTAGCTTCTAGAGTGGGTACTGGAAGACTCATATATATCGCCTTAAAGGTCCAAACCAGGACTTAATTGGGTGGGTATAACTAAGGCTTCAGCTTCAATCGATGCCACTGGGTAGGCACAATAATCTGCCGCATAAAAAGCGCTAGCACGGTGATTACCACTGGCCCCTACACCACCAAATGGGGAGGCACCACTGGCACCTGTAATTTGTTTGTTCCAATTAACGATACCTGCTCGGATGCGAGGCAAAAAGTAATCATAATCCTTGCGGGAGTCACTTAATAAGCCAGCCGACAAACCAAAGCTGGTGTCATTAGCCATGGCAATGGCCTGATCCAAATTTTGGTAACGAACTAAGGTCAAAAGAGGCCCAAAGTATTCTTGATCAGGTAAGTCCTTGGCGTTGGTGACCTCAATCAAAGCTGGGCTTAAAAGCCCTGTGCCTGGTGCTAATAATTCCATTTTGACTAAAGCAGTTGCTCCTTGGTCAATCATAAACTGTTGAGCGACTAATAGTTGCTGGGCAGCCCCATAGGAAATGACAGAACCCATAAATGGAGCAGGCTCGGCATCATACAAACCTACACGTATTTTCCTCACAGCACTGACTAACTTGTCGACCAAGGCATCTCCCTTTGACCCTGTGGGTATGTACAAACGCCGAGCACAGGTGCAGCGTTGGCCAGCAGAGATATACGCCGATTGAATAATTTCATGCACAGCAGCGCGCTGATTGTCGACTTGGCTCACGATTAACGGGTTATTACCGCCCATTTCTAGGGCCAGTATTTTATCAGGGCGACCGCCATATTGCTGGTGTAATAGCATGCCTGTGCTGGAACTGCCGGTAAAGAATAAGCCGTCGATACCATGGTGATTGGCCAAGGCGATGCCTGTTTCTTTCGCACCTTGAACGAGGTTAATGACTCCTTGAGGTAAACCTGCATCTAACCAACATTGAAGGGTCAGTTGTGCCACCAATGGTGTTTGTTCGCTCGGTTTAAACACTACAGTATTTCCAGCGAGTAGTGCCGGCACAATATGTCCGTTGGGTAAGTGGCCAGGAAAATTGTAAGGTCCAAATACGGCAACTACGCCATGGGGGCGATGACGCAACCACGCTTGGGTTCCAGCTGGAGCAGGTTTACTAACCACACCTGTGCGTTCTTCGTAGGCTTTGGCTGATAGGACTATTTTGCCCGCCATGGCAGCTGCTTCTGTGCGCGTTTCCCATAATGGCTTACCCGTTTCTTGAGCGATAGCCAAAGCCATGGGCTCAGCTTGGGCCTGCAATTGAATTTGAAATCTTTTGACCATTGCTAGGCGATCTTGATAATCAGTGAGCGACCAAGGGATAAAGGCTGCGCGAGCTGACTTAATTGCGTCATCCACTTGTTTGGCATCAGCACCCTGGCCCTGCCAAAGGATGTCATTATTAGCAGGATTAACAGAATCAAAACTTGGGCCATGGCCCATTAACCATTGGTTATTAATGAGATGAGTCATAATTATTCCTTAAGTTTTAGGGCCTAGAACTAAATAGAGGCACTGTGCGGAGGCTTTCGCCTGTCTTAATATGCAGGGCCTTGGCTAACGCTGCACTAATACTTAATGGACCTGATACTGGAGTATTGAGATAAGCCGTAGTGCAACGGTAACCTTTAAGACTCCTATTGCTGACCAAAAAAAGAGTAGTTCCATTGGGTACTTGGTCTTCGACGGAAACCTCATATAGCTTGCTATCTCGGACGGCTCGAATGTCTTTTACCTGTGTTTCTAAGGCTGGACCTGCATCAAAAATATCCACGTAACCATGGTAGCGAAAACCTTCATCTTCTAGCATTTTTCTTGCTGGACGCGTGCTTTCGTGCACTTGACCAATCACTTCTTGGGCACTTTTTGGCAAAAAGTTAATGTATAAGGGGTGACGAGGCATGAGTTCGGCAATAAATTCTTTTTTGCCTAAGCCGGTCAAACGGTCTGCATCGGCGAATGGCATATCAAAAAAGTGGGCACCTAAGCCATCCCAAAAAGGCGATTGGCCTTTAGCATCAGATACACCCCGCATTTCAGCTATAATTTTCGGTTCAAAGCGCTGTGAGAATTCAGCCAAGAAAAGAAAGCGACTTTTAGAGAGTAGATGGCCATTTTTACTATGGCGGTAATCAGGATCTAAAAATAAGGTACAGACCTCAGCACAAGCCGTTTGGTCGTTGCTTAAATACAGGGTTGGAAACGTATTGTGAACTTTCAGTTCGCGGCTAGAATGCACTAAAGTACCAATGCGATAACTGTACCAAGGGGTAGACAATCCAATGGTAGACTCGATGCCACAAATACCGACAACTTTTTCAGTGTGCGTGTCTTCCAGCACAAAAACATAACTTTGTTCGCTACTGAGATCCACTGGGTCTTTAAAGGCTGCCAATGAAGCTTCAATTTTAGTCGCAATGCGCTCTGGGTCTGCTGGCAGTGAAGTAAAGCCAATGCCGGCTTTATGGGCTAAGTTGAGAAGGGCATCGGCATCGGTCTCCATTAAGGGACGGATTATCATCATTAGGGCCTCCTTAAGATTTTGTAACAGGTTTAATGTTGCAAATAGTACCCTCGTTGGACCACAAACTCTTTTCCATTAAGTCTCTTAGATTTAGCTTTAGAGACTTATTTGAGCAGCACTTCGCCATTTTTACAAAAACTGCTCAAGGCTCACATCATCATAATGGGCAATAGGTTAAAGTGTTGCCCGCTGCCACCTGTAAAGCCTCTAATTGAGCCTCACTCAAGAGCAACAATGGCCCTTGCTTGCGCACGATAATGCATCGAAAATCAAGGCAAGTGTTGTTGCATACGAGCACCCGCTTGCCGACTAATACTTCATCACCGACCGCGACTTGGGCTTGCTCGGCATGCCGGATAGCCCGAATATATCGCGTACGCACTTCTAGAATTGGACCCGCATCAAAAATATCGACATGACCGGCGAAGTGCAAACCTTCGTGTTCAAGAATGTTAACGATGTCTTCCACATCTTCGTGATGCTCACCGATGACAGCCTGTGCTTTGGCATTTAACAAAGGGACGTAAAGAGGGTAGCGTGGCATTAGGTTAGCGATAAAGTGTTTATTACTAGACGTAGTGAGTAAGTCAGCCTCAGCAAAATCCATGGTAAAAAAATGTCTACCTACGGCCTCCCAAAAGGGTGATACACCCTCAGCGTTAATCACACCTTTCATTTCTGCAATCGTTGTGGCGGCAAAACGCTGTGGAAAACTGGCCATAAATAGTAGGCGAGATTTTGATAGTAACTGATCGTAAAAATTACAGCGGTAGTCTGGCTCCAAGTAAAACGAACTTAGACGAGACGCCCCTGTGTAATCGTGACTTAGGTGTAAGGCTGGGATGCGATTATTAATTTGTAATTCAACAGCACTATGAACGACTTGATCAACACGATAGGTAAAATAAAGTTCACTTAAGCCCACTGCCGCATCTACTGTACAAGTGCCCACCAAGCGCTCACTGTGGGTATCTTCCATAACAAAGGTGTAAGCCTCTTCCCCTGCGTGTTCAACACTAGATGCAAAGGATAGTTCGCTATGATTAATTTTTTGTGCCAAGTGGGCTGAGTGGTTGGGCAAGTTTGTATGCCCTACACCAGAGGCTGCAGCAAAATCTTTGAAGGCCTCTGCGTCATTACTTTTTATAGGCCTGACAATTAACATGAGGGTCGCACCATACCGTCTCGTTGCAACCAAGCCAAGTCTTCACTCTGGGCTAAGCGTATTAAAATTAAGGCACTTAATTGTGAGCGTGTGGTTAAACTCGACAAGTGCATATATTCATCACTACTGTGAATTTTTCCACCTTGTACGCCTAGGGTATCGATGTTGGGTAGGCCAGCAGCCGCAAGGTTGTTACCATCACAGCAACCTCCTGTGGGTAAAAACTCTAAATTAAGCCCCAGGGTTTGACCGCAAGATTGGACTAGTTTGCAGAGGGTTTGGTTGGCAGAACTGAGAATTTTAGGCGCTCGACCAAAGCCACCATGTAATTCAATGCTAATGCCATCAAGAGTATTAATTTGTGCCAAAATGGTGGCTATTTTTTGCTCACACCAGAGTTGTTGTTCACGGCTTTCAATGCGGATATTAAATCGCATCGTACAGGTGTCTGGCACAATGTTTACCGCTCCTCCACCCTTTACAAACCCTGGGTTAATAGTAATGCCATGCTGTTGACCGTTAAGGTCATCTAGGGCACAAGTGAAATTTGCCATGGCACGAATAGCATTGTGACCAAGGTGGTGCTCGCGGCCAGCGTGCGCAGCTTTACCCCTTGTGACGACAGAAAAATTACCACTGCCTTTGCGGGCACCCGCTAAATTACCATCCGCAAAAGAGGGCTCATAAATTAAACCTAAGTGATGACGTTGGGCAATTTCTGAGAATAACTTAGACGAGCTAGGTGAACCGACTTCTTCATCTGGGTTGAACAGAATCTCCCAACCCAATTGATCTTGTAATGGGCTTCGTTCAAACGCTTCTAAGGCCTTAAACATCACCACAATACCTCCCTTGAGGTCGGCAACGCCTGGGCCATTGATTATGTCATCCTCCAGTTGAGTGATCGTTTGGAACGGATGGTCACTAGGAAACACGGTGTCCATATGTGCACATAAAAAAACTTGGACGGGCGCTTGGGGGCGCTTATATAAACGCAGGGCGCGACCTAGAGGTTGTTGGTTCAATTGGCCTGAGTCATCCACGACATCCTGAGGAGGCATTTCTATAAATTCGGCATGGCAGCCAAGCTTTTCACTCCACTGGGCCAAGGTCTCTGCCACCTGATTAACACCTGCCACATTGTAGCTGCCAGAATTAATTTCTACTAAGCTCCAAAGGTCTTGTTGCATGCTTTGCTGCTGTGCAGCAATCCATTTTAACGCGTGTGTTTCTATTTCATTTTTTGCAGACAAGTCGGTCATCGCTTTTCCTAATGGGCTTGTTGGATACTGCTATTCTGCTTCGGCTATGCTTCTACTATGTCGCGCACAGCGGCTTCTAAAATGGCTAAGCCAGCATCGATGTCTGCGTCAGGAATCAATAAAGATGGGGCCATACGGATGACGTTTGGCCCTGCAATTAATACCATTAAACCTCGGGCTTGGGCTGCACCAAGAAATTTTCCTGCTTGGCCTTTATAGGTTTCATTAAGGGCACAACCAATCAATAAACCTTTGCCACGGATCTCTTCACAGAAGGGCACACGTGCATTAATAGCGTCTAAACCTGCTTTAAAACGGTCAAACTTAGCGTTCACACCCGCCAGCACCTCTGGGGTATTAACAATATCGATAACCGCTTCAGCAATGGAACAGGCTAATGGATTACCACCATAGGTGCTTCCGTGAGTGCCCACACCTAGGCTCTTGGATACGCGTTCAGTGGTTAACATGGCAGCCACTGGAAAACCGTTACCCAAGCCTTTAGCGGTAGTGAGGATGTCTGGCAAAATATTAGTTTGCTGATAAGCATAAAGGGTACCCAATCTACCTGCTCCAGTTTGAACTTCGTCAATGACCAAAAGGGCATCATGTTCATCACATAATTCTCTTGCACGTTGAATGAAGGCTGGGTCTGATTTAATAATACCGCCTTCACCCTGCAGTGGTTCCATGACAATGGCACAGGTTTTATTAGAAACAGCTGCTTCTAAAGCTGCAATGTCATTGTAAGGCAAGTGGGTAATGCCTTCTAAAGCGGGGCCAAAACCGGCACTGTACTTAGGTTGCCCACCCACACTTACGGTAAATAAGGTGCGCCCATGAAAGGCTTGTTCAAAGGCAATAATTTCATTTTTTTGCTCACCAAAGTTATCCACTGCATAACGACGGGCTAACTTAAAGGCGGCTTCGTTGGCCTCACCACCAGAATTGGCAAAATAGACCTTATCAGCAAAGGTTGCATCGATGAGCTTTTTGGCTAAGCGCAGAGCAGGCTCGTTGGTCATCACATTGGCGATGTGCCACAATTTTTCCCCTTGCTCTTTGAGGGTTGCGACCAGTTTTGGGTGGCTGTGGCCTACACTTGTAACAGCAATACCACCCGCAAAATCGATGTATTCTTTTTCATTCTGGTCCCAAATTCTAGACCCTTTTCCCCGCACAGGGATCACTGGAGCTGGTGCGTAGTTAGGCATCATAACTTCATCAAACAGGGCACGTGTTACTGGGGTATGGCTCATAAAAGTTCCTAATATTTTTTGGATGATGTGAGTTAATCACCATGCATTGCGTGTTAAGTGCTACTGGTCTTTAGCTTGGCAATTTCTCGGACTGCAACTGATAGCATGGCTAAATTAATGTTGGTGTTACTTTGTAGTTCACCCAAGATGGCTAAGCAACGCTCAATCAAAGCTCCATTGCGTAACTCCCATGCGGGGTCTTGATCACCCACAATGACAGCGTGAGTCAACTGGGCTAGGCTGGCTTCAAACTCTTGTTTAAGGCTGCCTTTGGCTTTGCGCTGCCACTGGTCTTTAATGGGTAAATTAGCAATGGCTTGATTGAGCCAATCACCTTGAAATTTTTCGTACAATCGATACCACGTTTGGGCTGTCGTAGTTACTTTAGTTTGACATTCGCTAGCGACTCGGGCCACATCTAAACCGTAGTATAAAAATTCTAGTTGGCTTAAACGCTGGCTAATTTGAGAGTCCATCCCCATTGCCGTTAGCTCATCTGCTTGCGCATTGATGCGGTGGATTGCTTCTTGAGGCAATAAATGGGTCAGTTCCGAGTAATAAATCGCCATTGGCTTTTGATACTGGTCCACCATGGTTTGAATAGTTTGACCCGGATGTTGGCTTAACAACCACAAAGTGAGGTCTTCCAATAAAGTCTGAATATTCTTATGCAGTTGCATGGACTTTGGGTAGTCTATGATCAAGGTGACTCGATCTAGTTCATGCCACAAACTTTGGGAGTCTATAATATCGCAAGCTGCAGTGAAGGCGCGCGCTATGTCACCTGCTTCTGCGCCCATTTCTTCTTGCAAATAGTTACCAAAGGTAGAGCCCATGCGGTTGCCAATTTGATTGGTAACATGGGTCGCAATAATTTCGCTGCGTAACGGGTGTGACGCTATTGCTGTAGGGTATTTTTTACTCAGTACTTTAGGAAAATAATGTTCTAAGCTGCGCGCTAAATAGGCGTCATTTCCAATATTTGCTGCCATCAACTCGTCGAACAAGCGCATCTTACTGTAGGCCAATAATACAGAAATTTCAGGGCGCGTTAGTCCCGCTTGCACTCGGGCCCTTTCGTCCATATTGGCATCATCTGGCAAACCTTCCAAACCACGATTGAGCCGTCCTTGTTTTTCTAGGCTGTGTATTAAGCGTTTATGATCGCTTAAGCGAGCACTCGCTTGGCCTTCAGCAATACTCAAAACTAGGGTTTGATGGTAGTTATGGCTCAGGACGAGCTCACCAACTTCATCAGTCATACTGGCCAGTAGGGTGTTGCGTTGTTTAATCGTCATGTCGCCTGCATCGACCAGTTGGCTCAGCAGAATTTTGATGTTCACTTCATGGTCTGAACTATCTACACCCGCTGAATTATCAATAGCGTCGGTGTTGATGAAGCCCCCAGCCTGCGCAAACTCAATGCGTCCATGCTGAGAGAAACCAAGATTACCACCTTCACCAATCACTTTGGCACCTAGTTGATTGCCATTAACTCGCAAGTTATCGTTGGCTGGGTCACCAATGTCACTGTGATTTTCGCTACTGGCCTTAACATAAGTGCCGATGCCCCCGTTCCAAAACAGATCAACTGGCATTTTTAATAAAGCGTGGATCAGTTCGTTGGGGGCCATTTTTTTGGTGTCTGTGCCCATCATGCTTTGCATTTGAGGGCTCAGTTTAATGGACTTGGCTGAGCGTTCAAATATGCCACCCCCTTTAGAAATTAGCTTGCTCTCATAGTCGGTCCAACTGGACCGCGGCAGATTGAATAAACGCTGACGTTCAACAAACGATGCTCTGGCGTCTGGAGTGGGGTCAATAAAAATATGCAAGTGGTTGAATGCAGCTTGCAAACACACGTGTTTTGACAAAAGCATGCCGTTACCAAACACATCACCTGCCATGTCTCCTACCCCTACGACAGTGAAATCTTGGCTTTGGCAATCACGCCCTTGTTCGGCAAACAATCGTTTCACAGATTCCCACGCACCGCGGGCAGTAATACCCATTTTCTTATGGTCGTAACCATTAGCTCCCCCTGAGGCAAAGGCATCGCCCAACCAAAAGGCATTTTTTTCTGAAATTGAGTTCGCCAAGTCCGAAAAGGTTGCGGTGCCCTTGTCAGCGGCAACTACTAAGTACGGATCATCATCATCAAAACGTCTCACCTGTTTTGGAGCAACCACCTGTTGATTAACAATGTTATCGGTGATGTCCAGCAAGGCTTGAATAAATGTGGAGTAGCTTCGAATGACTTCGGCCATTAAGATTTCACGGTCTTGTGTGACTGGTAATTGTTTGCACACAAAACCACCCTTAGCACCCAAAGGCACAATCACGGCATTCTTCACCATTTGAGCTTTGGCAAGTCCAAGCACCTCTGTGCGATAGTCTTCTTGACGATCAGACCAGCGTAAGCCACCGCGAGCCACCTTGCCACCCCGAAGATGGACACCCTCCACCCATGTTGAATAGACAAAAATCTCATACTTAGGCAAGGGTAATGGCACGCCTGGAATCTGACTGGGGTCTAATTTGCAAGACAAGTATTCGTGGCGACCACCGTTGCTATCCGTTTGAAAGTAGTTGGTCCGAAGCATGGCCATAATGACGGCTAAGAAATGCTTAACAATGCGATCTTCATCAAGGTTGCTTACTTGTTCTAGGGCTAAGCTGATGTCCTCTTGCAATCGTTCAACACGGTCTTCAGATTGCTCCTCATTCGGGTCAAAGCGAGCCTCAAATAAACGCACTAAGGTATGGGAAATGTCAGCATTACGGACTAAGCTCGACTGCATGTAGGCTTGGCTAAATGGCACTTGGACTTGGAGCAAGTAACTACCAATGGCGCGCATGAGAATGGTTTGCTGCCAAGTCAAGTTTGCGGCTAAGATCAAACTATTAAAACGATCGTTGGCCACTCGACCCATATAAATTTGACCGAAGGCTTCTTGAAAACGTTCTTTAACATTGGCACGGTTAAGATTGACCTGAGGGTCAATTTCAATCACAAAGTCGATAATCCACTTATCGAGGCCGGTTTCAGGTCGAATGGTGTAGGGATATGCGTTGATGACCTTGACACCCATACGCTCCAAAATAGGTAACACATCAGATAGGGCTTTAGCTTGGCCGTGTCCAAATACTTTGAAATTTAGACTCTGGTCTGATTGATACACAGATCGGTATAAGTAGGTAGACAGTGGATTATCCGCATTAATTTTTTGTAGGCGGATTAAGTCCATAACAGCCACTTGGGCAGAAAAATTTTCTTGGTAGGCCAATGGAAAAGCATGGCCATACTGCTTAAACAGATGGTTACCCTCGGCTTCGCCACGTTTTTTATTAAGGGCGTGGTGTAAGTGGTCACTCCAGGCCAGCATGGCATTGCGCATTTGCTGTTCGATATCGTTAATGTCAAACGGCAAGTTGTGAATGTCTTTGCCATGCACCGTTAACTGCACCCGAGCTAGAGGCTGCTCAGAAAACATGACATTGAAGTCGACGCTAGAACCGGTGAATTCTCGTATCAGGATATTTTGCATTTTAATGCGCAATTGCGTGTTGAAGCGCTCACGTGGCACATACACTAGGGCGGTAGCAAAACGACCAAAAGTATCCAGACGAAGAAAGAGGCGCAAATTATGCCGCTCTTGTGTGTCTAGTACCCCACGGATAATGGGGTAAAGTTCATCCACACTAGCTTGCAACATTTCGTCCCGAGGGTAGCTATTGAGAATGTGTTGTAAGGCCTTACCCTTATGACTGTTGGGTAATAGTTCAATGCGTTCACGTAAATCTTGGGCCTTGCGCCTTAGCAATGGTATTTCGTCAATACGAGCCGTATAGGCAGCAGAAGAATAAAGACCAAAAAAACGTTCTTCGCCAATAACATTACCTTGGCTGTCAAAGCGTTTAAGTCCCAAGTAGTCAAAATTCACCGGGCGGTGCACTGTGGAGCGACTGGTAGATTTAGTCATGACTAGCATATTTTTGCGCAAGGCTAAATCTGAGTTGCGTGGCGATAGCGTCTTGGGCAATAGGCTCTCGATACTACAGTTATGGTCACGAAAACTGCCCAGGCCAGTGCCTTTTTGTGGAGTAAGAAGACATAAACCTGTAACTGCGTCTTTTTTGAGTGCATAAGAGCGATAACCAATAAAGGTGAAGTGGCTGTCTGCTACCCAGCGCAAAAAAGCAATGTTCTCAGCCAAGTTTTCGGCTGCCACTGGCAAGTTTTGGGTTTCGAAAGTGTTAATAATGGAAACGAGTTTGTCACGCATGGGCAGCCAATCGTCCACCACTAAACGTACGTCACTAATAATCTCTGTAAGGCTAGTCACTATTTTAGTCACAGCATCAGGATCATTTTGTTGATCAATTTCAAAACGCATGATGGCTTCTAAGTTGGCTCCATCAGCCTTACCTGTGAACGGTGATATGTTGGTAATTTGGCCTTTATTATCGCGCTCGATAGCAACCACTGGATGGGTGGTGATATGAATGGTATGGCCTAACTGCACCAGGGCATTAGTAATGGAAGACACTAAAAAGGCTTTGTCATCGCAGGCGATGTCTACAATCGTGTGGCTGGTGTACCACTGATGTTCTTCATAATTAGGGTTATATACACGGATGTTAACTTGATCTTTATGACGCAGCTGTGCGCAATCCCACAAGCTAGCTAACGCGCCATATAGGTTGTCTGTATCGAATTGTAATAATTCTGTGGGGATGCTTTCAGCGAAGTAGAGGCGGGCGAGTTGCTGCATGGTTGCAGACTTAGCCTTCTTTTGACGCTTTGCAATGAGGTCACAAACTAAATCAATAGCATTGTTTTTTTTATCTGTTAATGTGCGCATAGAACTCTTCCTTGGGACATCAGCTAGCTTTACTTGAGGGAAGTGTAACAAATCTTGTTAATGCCAAGTGTATTATTCAAGAAAATGTTTGGCTGCACTAGGTCAAAACTTGAGCCGGTGCGACCCTAGTTTTTGTTATCATGACATTCAGGATATTTGTTCTAAACTTTTATGGATGATTGATGTTTTTTCTATACACTGGCCTAACTTTGGCATGCCATTGATGACGTTTTATGCACCCACTTAATAATTCAGTGTATCCTTGAGGCCTATGTCTAAGTTACAAAACTCCCACACCGTAGGTCTACTTTTATTATCCCGCCTGAGTGTGAGCCATTATGGGCAAATTGCTGAACTATTACTGCACACAAACCAAGTGTTGGAATACGCTAAATATAAACTTCAAGTGATGTCTGTGGGTAGCGATTCTGTGCTAGGTCCATCAGTTCAATACTTAGCGAGTGAACCGATTGATACCTTGTTTGTGATTGGGGACTTAATCACGCCCAATAAAGTTGATGTGACTTTAGAACGCTGGTTAGTCCAGCAGGCTAAAAGGGGTGTGACGATGTTAGCCATAGGCACGGGTATTCTGCCCATGGCCCATGCTGGCTTGCTTAACGGTAAGCGCAGTTGTTGCCATTGGTCGATGATTGAAAATATGCGGGAAAATTTTCCTTCAGTCCTTTGGAGTCATCAATTGTTTGAGCAAGATGCGCAGATAATGACCTGTGCGGGTGGGGCCTCAACGACCGACTTTATGTTAGCGTGGTTGACCCAGCAGCAGGGCTTAGATGTGGCTGTGCATTTATCTGAATGGTTTTTGGTTGAGCGCATGCGCCCGCAAGATGCTGAGCAGCGTATTCCTCTTAAAGCGCGCATTGGCTCTAGTCAACCTAAACTGATTGAAGCTGTGACACTCATGGAAACCAATATAGAAGAGCCCTTGTCTCCCGATGATTTGGCATACCATGTCGGGCTGTCTCGAAGGCACTTAGAGCGCTTATTTAAAAAACATTTAGACAATGTACCTTCGCGGTTTTATTTGCAATTGAGATTAGATAAGGCTCGTCAAATGCTCAGGGACACGGATCGCTCTATTGTAGAAGTGGGCATGAGTTGTGGCTTTTCTTCTGCGAGTCATTTTAGCACCACCTACCGCACTTATTTTAATGTCACACCGCGCCAAGAGCGAGGCCGTGCTACCCATGTGGAATCAGCGCCTAGCTGGAACCATGCTGTGGTTATTCAGCGACGCTTAGATTAATTAGTTAACCTTATATTGAGAAACGTATGGATATTTTTGCTGCCGCCACTTTACTTTTTTTAGTGATGGATCCCCTGGGTAATATCCCTCTATTCTTGTCGGTGTTAAAACAAGTGCCTGAAGAGCGGCGACGACTCGTTTTACGCAGAGAATTACTCATCGCCTATTTGGTGTTGTTAATATTTTTAGTCTTAGGCCCCTATATTTTAAGTTTCTTACAGGTCTCTCAAGAGGCCATTCGGATTGGCGGGGGTATTGTATTATTTCTGATTGCCATAAAGATGGTGTTTCCAAAAGAAGGTGGCTTATTAGGTAAAACGCCCGATGGTGAGCCCTTTATCGTCCCTTTAGCTATTCCTCTTATGGCGGGACCTTCAAGTTTAGCCATGATTATGCTAATGCGAAAGTCAGCTGAAGGTCAGTGGTTAGACATGTGGTTAGCTGTCACTGCTGCTTGGGTTGTTTCTGCCCTTATTTTATTAGCTTCACGCAGGCTTTACGTTTTACTGGGAGAAAGAGGGCTGATCGCCATAGAGCGTTTGATGGGCATGGTGCTCATTATTATGGCGGTACAGATGCTTTTAGAGGGCACGGCAGAATATCTAAATTTGGCCTAATTATTGTTCTAATTGTTGAGGGTGTTTGGGGTTATTTGACCCACCTCCAATTTAGGTACGTGCTTTTTCAAAGGCTGCCCAAGCCTTCTCAAATTCAGCTAGACCAAAACCTTCTTGGCGGGCTGGACCTAAAATCAGTTGCTCAGTCGTCAGCAACTGATCAATGGCTGCCTCAAGCAGGGGGATAACCTCTGGAGGAATGACTAAGGCGCCGTGTCTGTCTGCATGTACCAGGTCTCCATCAACCACGTGCATACCAAAAATAGTCACTGGCTGGCCAACACTGCGCACGTGCACAAACCCATGGCTTGGGCCAATTGAACCTGCCACTACGGGAAATCCAGTGGGTAGATCACCCAAATCGCGCATAACCCCATTAGTTAAAGCGCCCCCGAGCCCAAAAGCCTTATGAATGGTGGTATTCACTTCGCCCCAATAAGCCCCAATAGCGTGGGGATAATCGATATCTTCCACTACGGCAATAGCCGGTCTTGGCCCTTCAGACATGTGCTGATAGTAATCTGCTCGGCGTTGTTTGATCACACTGGCGCTTTCTTTGGGAGGCGCTAGGGCGGCAATTTGAGCAGTGCGGGCATAACCTACCATAGCCACATCTTCACTTGACGAGATGAGCATGGTGCCCTTGGTGAATTGATTGAAGCCTCGTTGGCCTTGAGCCACCTCAATGGCATTGCACACCGTAGGCGTGTCTACACTTTGTAGCTTTTTCAACAAACTAACATTCATTTTTGTACCATCCATTGTCTTAAGGCAGCGTTGGTGGCTGCAGGTTGTTCAAGTGTGGGAATATGCCCAGCGTTATGAATCTTAACGAAAGTCACATTAGATAGCAGGGTAACCATACATTCATGCTTTTCTAAGGGGCATATTTCATCCGCTTCACCCATGAGCACTAAACAAGGCTTATCAAATAATGCCAATGTATCCTGCTGGTCGTGACGATTTTTTAAAGCCAAGGATTGCCGCACAAATACATCCTCGCCTTGGCTCAAGGCCATATCAACACACAATTGGTCAAACTGTCTGTGGGCCTCTTGGGTAGCAAAATATCGCGGCACCATGGTGTCACGCAAGACAGGCTCAAGCCGACCTGCCCGCACTGCATCTATTTGCGGTTGACGGGTGACCTTGACCGCATCTTCTTCAGCGCATGGGTTAGTATTCATCAGCGCTAATCGAGTGACTCTCTCTGGTGACTGACGGATGATTTCCATGGCCACGATACCACCCATAGATAAGCCAGCTAGGGCAAATTTGTCGGGTGCTTGAGCCAGCACTTGAGCCGCAATATCAACCATATTGTTCGCCCCTCCAATGTTGCCAACCTGACACTCAGTAAGGTCTTCCAAGGCCGAAATCTGGGAGGCGTACATGCGGCTATCACACATCATGCCAGGCAGCAGGAGTAAAGGTTCAAGCTTCATAACAAAGGTTCACTCACCCTGCCAAGTGAGGCCAGCACCATCATCTGTGCCCGTCACACGATAGAGACTGGCTTCTCCACTCACACACACTTCTAGGCTATGAGAAAGATGTGCAGGCACCCAACAGGTATCCCCCGGATTCAGCACAAGCTGATCATGCCCCCAAGTCAACTTCCAGTGTCCCCGCATGACCATGAGCACTTCATCTTTTGCACTTTGGTAGGCCTGCTGACTAATCGATGTGCGCACCAATAACTCTACCACAAAGCCAGGTTTATCTTTGATGAGAGCGGTTTCTCCGATCACCTGACAGGGCTTATGCTTGGCTAAGGCCACCATGTCCCAGTACCGTGCCACATATTGGGGGATGAGGCTTTCAACAGGCAATTCAACAATATCAGCCAACTGCTTAGGGGTGAGTGGTGGCATTGGCTGCTCACCTATGGGTAAAGTTTCGCCTTTTTTAGTGTCATAAAGCACGCCTTTTTCACTTAATACCAAACCATGTGCTAAGGCATTTTCGAGCACCTGTGGCGCCCAAATAACACCTCCACCGGCATCATCTCCACCCAGTATAGCCATGATCATGCCATAATCTGTACCCACATTTTCAAAGCCACGAAAGATACGTGTGGGCATGCTGATGAGATCACCTTCTTGCAATATTACTTCGCCTGCATCGCCGTTTAAGCCCCAAAAAAAACGCCATTTACCGCGCAATATAAAAAACACTTCTGCACTGTTGTGGTAATGCAGGGAGTTAACACATTTGGGAGGCTGGCCAGCTGCACCAATGTTAAAGCCTGGCGTGGCTTTAATGTGCACATGTTGATCTGGGCTTTCTGCCACTCCAGCACCTATTATGGTGAAGTTTTCTTTTTGTTCGGAACCTGGCGTATGGGCATCAATAAATGCACTCCGGCATGGCTTTAGTTCACCATAGCGAACAAGGACTGGTTCAGTCATACAATTATCCTATTGGGCAATGTCATTAAAATTAAGCCGTTTGCATTAAAATTTGTTTCCAAATCGAGGTTTCGTCAAACACAACAAATTCGCGTCTGATCCCATATGGACCAAACTCAACATGAGCGGCAGCCATAATATACACGTCAGCACCCGTGGGTTTACCAAAACTGCCCCAGCCCTCATGCTTACCCTGCAAACTAAAACGGATGGCAGCTCTGGGCGGCATCAATGGATCTTGGCGACCAATTTGGTGATCGATGGTGAATGTGGCACTCGGGAAGCTCGCTCTTAAACCCATCCAAAAACGCTCTATTGGCCCCCAGGAGTGAGTACTAACACCGCCTGGATACTCAGACTGGCAGGCTCGGTCATATTGGGATTGAATGCAACTCACTTCAGCAGCCATAATGCGCTGCAATATGGATGCATATTTTTCACCAAACTCCTCTTGGTTACCTTGACCTCGGTATGGGCCCGGTTGGTCAATGGCAGGTGTGAACGGCTGCACGCAGTTTTCAGGGCCACCTTCACGGTCGATTAAATCTTGGGCATAGTCTTTTGGGTCTAGCCCTAACTGACGGACAACGGCGCCTTGATCACGAATGAGCCATTCATCATTAATCTGATTGTTAATGGCGTGGCAATCGGCAATCACGCGATATTTAAGGGCCTTACCAGAAGCCGCGCCATACACACCATTACCGAGGTGGGTGGCTGTGGTGAGAATACGGTGAGAGGAAAGCATGCCCTCTTCAGGGCTTCCAGACCAAATTACATCCTCACCCAATAACTGTCGGTCAGGGAATTCGGCTAAGGTAGCCATGGTCGCTGCAATTACAGTTTGATTACCCACTACCATAGAGCCTGGAGAGCGCACTGGAATGTCGGCCGCGTAATAGTGATGCAAGGTAGCTAAGCCGCGCTGTTCCCAAATTTCTTGTGTGATGCCCAAAATATAGTCTGGGAAATCCTTAAATTTACTGTCAAAACCCTTCATGGTTGCCATCCTTTTGGTATGCGAGCAGTACCCCTTACAATAATTGGTGAGCCAATCGATATGCGCTGGCTTTGCAAGCTATTGCCCGCAATTTGCTCCATCAATATACGCACTGTTTCTTGCACCATTTGATTAACTTGCTGGCGCACTGTGGTTAGGTTATAGGCGGGCCATGCAGCTGCAGGAACATCATCGTAGCTAATCAACGACACATCTTTAGGAATATTAAAACCTAACTCAAAACGCAAGGTGTCCATGACGGCTAACGCCATATGGTCGTTAGCTACGAATACCGCATCAGGGGGGTTGTCTGCAAACATTCTGCGGGTGGCTGCACTGGCCTGCTCCATAGAAAAGTCACCTACCTCTCGAGCATGCAGTTTGACCCCAGCTTGTTGCAGGGCAGCGGTAAAGCCAAATTCACGATTACGCTGAGTTGATGCGCCTTCCCAACCTGCAATGTAGCCTAACTTGTTATGCCCACCCGCTAACAAAAAGCGCGCCGCTTTTACCCCGCCATTAAAATTATCAGAGGTCACGCAGGATAAAGCTTCATCGTCTTGGGTGCGGTTAAACAGCACCACTGGTACTCCCGCTGAGTGGCATCGATCAGCCAGTTTTGACGACAATGCAACTGAGGCAGCAATAATGCCATCAACTTGGTAGTCAAGGATTTCTTCAACCACAGAGTCAATGTTGCCGGCTGTTTTGGAAGCCATAAAAATTAGAACATGGTAGCCTTTTTCTTGTAACTGAGTCGATAATTTTTCTATGGCTGTTGGATAAAATTGGTTTTCTAAGTAGGCAACGACCAAGCCAATAATGCGACTCTTACCCGATACCATGGCTCTGGCTAAAACGTTAGGCCGATAGTTTAATTCAGCAGCGGCTTTATGGACTTTATCAATGGTCTTTTTCGAGGCGGAAGCCCCTGAGGTATAAACTCTGCTGACCGCAGACTGGCTCACACCTGCCAGGTCAGCCACTTGTTGCGAGGTTACTTTATCTTTACTCATGCGCTGCACCAATACTTGTACCAATACCTAAAAAGGATAAAAACGCGCTCATAATCAACACCATATGACCTACTAAACTAAAGTCAGCGCGTTTGAGTAATCGCATATCAAGTCTCTAAAACGAAGGGGGTTATATGGTTGACACTATGCGCTTTGTTGAACTCACGTAGACGTGCAAAAACATCGATACCAAGCTGACGATATACATCCAGTAGGTCTATGAGTACCCAGTTTTCTCTTATAAGTCCGCGCTCCACACGCCAAAAGTCAAGACTACGCAAACTCACCTCTTGGCCTGCTGGCGCAATACCCAGCCAACCATCGTGTGTTAGTGTTTGGCGCATGTTGGGCCATCCTGTGACTGCGACATATTGACCCTCACCGAATAAATGTGAGGCGACCTCTTGAGTCTGTTGCCCACGATCTGGCATGGCCTTTAAAAACGGTATCTGATGCCAATTACGAAAACCTGCAATGCCCCTAGTGGTGCCAATGCCACCTGGGCCATACCAATTCATCCGAGGGTGCCAAAAGCGTTCTAATTGCATAACTGCAGGGCCACCCTCTGCAGGATGACGTATCAGGTGTTGGAGCATATCAATCACTAAATCAGCATTCGCTTGGCCTTGTCCTTCAAATTTATCCTCTATGCATAAGCCATCTTGGCTGGCAGGACTCGGAATAAAACCTTCCCAGCCTAGGGATGGAGCCAAAGGCCACGCTCGAGCTTGCAACATCACTTCTGGGATATCCCAAATGGCTTGAATTTCAACTATTTTGCCTTTCTCAAAACGGTAAAATTCATGCAAGCGCATGTGGGTCATATGCCCTGTGGGGGGTATATCCAACCAAGGAGCCACAAACGTGCCAACGTAATGGCCTGCGCACCCCAACCATTCATGCCCTTCTGAAGAGGAGCTAGCCAAGATGATAAAGTCGCGCCTTTCAAGGTCAGGCATAGCCCTCAGTAACGGTTGATAACAGGTTTCATAGAGCGCTGTAGGACCTGTCACATCATTAAAGGGTAAGCACATATGCGCCACTGCATCATGGGCCATTAATTCCTGCAGTAGACTTTGCACTTGAGGGGCTTCAAAGTCCTGCATGGCCCTTAATAGAGGCTCCAAAATAGCTTTGTTATGCGCCCCATTAGTCATTACTGGGCCCCTGTACCATAGGGTACATGCTTTTTGCCGTAGCGGCGGACTCTTAAGTTACATTGTTCAGCGTGCCCCACGAACCCTTCCAACATGCATAAGCGGGAACCATACTCGCCGATCATGGTTGCCGCTTCGTCAGAGGTTATTTTTTGATAGCTATGGGTCTTTAGGTATTTACCCACCCATAAGCCACCAGTATAACGTCCAGCCTTTCGGGTAGGGAGGGTGTGGTTAGTACCGATCACCTTATCACCGTTGGAAACGTTAGTTCGTGGCCCCAGGAATAGGCCACCGTAACAGGTCATATTCTCAAGATACCAATCATCACGATCGGTCATCACTTGCACGTGTTCATAGGCTTTTTGCTCAGAGACTTGCAACATTTCTGCATGGGTATCACACAAAATGATTTCACCGTAATCGCGCCAACTTACAGAGGCTGTATCAGCAGTGGGCAAAATCTGTAAGATTCGATCTATCTCCAGCAAGGTAGCCTCTGCTAAAGCTTGGCTAGTTGTCACCAAGGCTGCTGGTGAGTTATAACCATGCTCAGCTTGTCCCAACATATCTGTGGCGCACATTTCTGCGTCCACTGTATCGTCAGCAATAATCATTGTTTCCGTTGGTCCAGCAAACAAATCAATACCGACGCGTCCAAATAATTGTCGCTTTGCCTCGGCAACAAAGGCATTACCTGGGCCAACGAGTAGATGCACGGGTTCTATGGTCTCTGTGCCTATGGCCATGGCCCCAACGGCCTGAATACCCCCAATAACATAGATCTCATGGGCACCCCCTAAGTGCATGGCTGCAACGACAGCAGGGTTGGGCTCTCCATTAAACGGCGGAGTGCAGGCAATAATGCGAGGCACTCCAGCTACACTAGCGGTCGCCACGGACATGTGTGCAGAGGCTACCATGGGAAACTTGCCCGCAGGCACATAACAACCTACCGATTGCACGGCGATGTGTTTATGTCCCAAAATGACGCCGGGCAAAGTCTCTACTTCAACATCCAGCATAGAGTCACGTTGCACTTGAGCAAAGTTTCGTACTTGCTGCTGGGCAAACTTAATGTCCTCCATATCACGGGCCGGCACTTTGGCTATGATCTTGTGTATTTGTTCTTCAGATAACCGAAAAGATGAGGGTGTGTACTGATCAAATTTCTGCGCTAAGTCCCTTACTGCCTGATCACCTCGAGCTTCGATGTCGGCTAATGTTGTTTCTACCACAGCTCGAGTTTGTGCATCATCTTGGGCCTTATCAGCGTCTGGTTTAGCGTGTTTTAAATAAGTAATGGCCATTCTTAATTCCTCGTCTGTTTTGCTTGTGGCGCTTGTTTTTCACCCAGATCGAAAGCTTCCCAGCCTTCGCCATTAAATACATCAACCCCTAACTGAGCCAGTACATGAGGAAAATCAACCATGACCCAGTTATCACAAATTTTGCCATCCATTACTTTCCAGAAATCCATGTAGCGAATTTCTACCTTTGCACCAGTGGCTTTTATGCCCATAAAAGTGCCACTATGGGTGGCTTCCTGACGTCCAAATGCTGCGGCCCATTCACCCATGTATAGCCGGGCTTCATCGACACAAATTTTGTCAGAAAACGCCGCTTGAAAAGGCTGTTGCCAGTTTTTTTGAAATTCTTTCAAACCCTGTTTGGTCCCACAACCTTGATTACCCATCCAGCTAAAAGTCTGGCTAAAAAACTCACCGATATCTGCAATGCGATGGTCATTCAAGCCATCCACCATAGATTCGATGACTTTTTGCGTCGCCTCTGTTTTCGACATGTCAGTGTCACGACTCAGTGCAGCCTGGATTGGGCGACTACCTTTCATGGTTGATGCTCCTCAAAACGTTGGCCGCTATGGGTATCAAATAGGTGACATATGCTGGCAGAAATGTGGATACCCACCTCAGCACCGATGGCAACGCTATAGTCTTTCGATGACTTAACAGCAACTAAGCTCTCACCAACACGCGCCGTGACCATAGTAGAGTCGCCAAGGAGTTCCAAAGAGTAAACCTGTATGTTGAGTTCTGCTGCAGTGTTTGAAACACTGGCATCTTCAGCCCGAAAGCCCAAGGTCACCGGTCCATCTGGGAACTGATCAAAGCCGGCTACTTGCATATTTTGAGCTTTAAACGTGCCCGCTTCGAGGGCGCCATCCACTAGGTTCATCGCCGGTGAGCCAATAAAGCTAGCCACAAAAGTATTAGCTGGATTGTCGTAGATGTCAGTGGGAGTGCCTACTTGCTGGACTATGCCCTTATTCATGACCACCACTCGATCAGCCAATGTCATGGCTTCTATTTGGTCATGGGTGACATAAATGGTCGTGACTTGAAGCTCATGGGATAAATTCTTGATTTGAGCCCGCGTAGAAACCCGTAGCTTGGCATCTAAATTTGACAAGGGCTCATCCATCAGAAATACTTTTGGCTTGCGGACGATCGCTCTGGCTAGGGCGACTCGCTGGCGCTGTCCTCCTGACAACTCAGCCGGTTTACGATGTAAAAAATCTTCTAATTCAACCATGGCTGCCGCTTTCATCACCCGCTCATGATGCTCAGATTTGGGAGTCTTGCGTACCTTGAGTGGGAAGCGAATGTTTTCATACACGTCCATGTTGGGATAAAGGGCATAACTTTGGAATACCATGGCTACGTCTCGATCCTTTGGGTCGAGCTCATTGACGACTTGCCCGTCAATGATAATTTCGCCTTCAGTGGCATCCTCTAGGCCTGCAATCATGCGCATGGTGGTGGTTTTACCACAACCAGAGGGTCCCAAAAGTACTAGGAATTCTTTATCAGCGATGGTCAGGTCGAAGTTGTCTACCCCAACAAAACTTCCCCAGCACTTACCTATGTTGCTTAACTGTATTTTAGCCATAGTGATCAACTTAATTTCATACGTATTCAAAAATTATCATCTTTTATGCATATTTTCAAGCCTTTTGCTCACTTGAAGGTTCCATTTAAAGATAAAATTCGTGAATTAAAATAGCCTTATTGAATTTTTTAAATTTATAAAATAGTAATGTTATATTTTTTAATATATATAAAACAATATGTTATTATTTTTTAATTGAATAAAAGAGCTTCTATTGCCTAAAGCTATTGCCAACCGATGCCCAAAAATAGTAGTATTTTGAATACGCATGTAATTTACTATCATTTTACGAGGGTGATATGGCAGCATGCTGATGCATAATTAGGCCACATTGGTCTCAAACTAATAAACCTTAAAAGGATGCGTTCATTATGGGCACAATAAAAACGATAGCACTCACTGCAGCTGCAGCGGCTGTTTTAACTAGCTCTTCAGCTTTTGCTGGCTGTGGCATCAATGGCAATGCCAATGTGAGTATTTTGGGTAACGACTTCCCTGCATTGCATGCAGTTTTTTCTGCAGCCGAAGAGTGCGCAGGTGATGGTGTGGCAGTGACTAAAAACCACAACAAAGACTACAAAGATCTAATGGTACCAGCCTTAACTGCAAATCCAGCTGAATACACCGCCTTAACCGTGTCAAATGCAACGCTAGTCACCCTAATGAATGATGATCTTGTCAGGCCATTGGACGAACTCGTTGCTAAATATGGTTCAAGCTTGAATAAATCACAGTTGGTGACGGTTGATGGCAAAGTAATGGCAGTAGCCTTTATGGCCAACGCGCAGCACCTATTCTACCGGTCAGATATTCTATCCAAAGTGAATATGAGTGTAGATGAATTACAAACCTATGAGCAGGTATTGACTGCCGCTAAGAGGATTCGTGACGCTGGGCTTATGGAATATCCAGTTGCACTTAATACGAAGGCGGGATGGAACCTAGGTGAAGAATTTGTCAACATGTACCTTGGAACGGGTGCCGACATGTTCAAGCCAGGCACGGCTGAAGTGGCTATTAACAATGCCCATGGGGTTGCAACGTTAGAGATGCTGAAGCAGCTAGTTAGCTACTCGCATCCAGATTTCTTAACCTTTGACTCTAACGCTACACAAGCGCTCTGGGAAGGTGATAAGTTGGCATTAGCCACCATGTGGGGCTCTCGGACAAAAGGCGTGTTGGATGATGAGGGCTCGACCGAAGAAGTTGTTATGAATACTGATTTTGCTGCAGCTCCCAGTTTTAATGGTAGTAGCATACCAGCCTCTTCTCTTTGGTGGGATGGTTTTGTGATTTCTAAAAACGTGTCTGATGCTGATGCTGAAGCAAGCTTTATGGCGATGATGAATGGTATCTCTCCTGAAATGGTGCAGGCAAACAATGATGCAACTGTTTGGTTAATCGATGGTTATAAACCAAGCAAAGCTGCTTCTGGCGTAAATGCAACCGCTATGAATGGCGCTGCACCATACCCTATGATGCCGTTTATGGGAGCTTTACACGGCGCAGCAGGTTCGGAGCTTTCTGAATTCCTACAAGGAACTGAAAGTGCTGAGCAGGCATTATCAGATATGGAAGCAGCCTACAACGCGGCCGCTACAGAAAAAGGTTATTTATAAAAGCGGCTAAATTTAGTTAGTTAGCTTATTGGGGGGGCAAGGCCAAGCGCCTTTGCCCCCTTTCTTTTATTTAGCCCCTTTTACATTAGCCCATTATATAAACCGGAACCCTTTCATGCCCCATCGTACTTTTTTTTGGTTTATTATTCCGTCACTGTTGGCCATGGTGCTGTTTATTGCCTTGCCAGTAATTTCTGTAATAGTCCAGTCACTGCACGTCGAGCACGAAAAGGTGCTGATCAGCTCAGAAAATTGTGGGCCATTTGGATGTAAAAAAATAACCACTATTGACGTTGCCGCCACAGATCAACTAAGGTCGGATCGGCCACTAGGACAGTTCAGTGGGTTTGACAACTATACTAATCGGAGCCATCTTGCTTTTGATGAGGTCAGTTTAGCTTGGGAAATCAGCGAGAATATGACTGATTTTATAAAAAAAATACTCAACCTACCCTTTTATAAAGCCCTTTTTTTCACGCTAACCTATACCTTTGTAGTCACCCCTTTTGTCATTATATTAGGCTTGGCTATCGCGTTAGGAGTTAATTCACTACCCAAGTTTGCCAAGGGCCCTACTATTTTTGTGTCGCTGCTGCCTATGATTGTAACCCCCCTTATTGGGTCATTAATTTTGTTTTGGATGGTCGATGGAGATGGCATTATTGGAGGCTCAATTCAAACTCTTTTTAATGATCCTAATTTATCTTTAAAAGCCTCTCCTGCCTTGACGTGGATGATGCTCATAGTCTATGGCATTTGGCACTCAGCGCCATTTTCCTTTATTGTGTTTTACGCGGGTTTACAGACTGTACCTGCCGATACACTTGAAGCCGCTACTATTGATGGGGCTAATCGTTGGCAACGTATCCGTTATGTCGTGGTGCCTTATATGAAGCCTTTGGTCGTATTTATTACCTTGATGCAATTGATGGATAACTTTCGCGTGTTTGAGCCCATTGTTAGTTTTGCCTCTGAGGCCAGTGCGACGTCATTGAGCTGGATTATTTATAAAGACTTAACATCAGACACTCAACTCTTTGGTTCCGCAGCTGCCACGTCTATGCTTACTATTGTGGGTGTTGCAATTCTATTGTTACCCGTGCTGATTAAAACTTGGCGCGACTTTAACCGCACAGCCCGCTAGGGCGCTCACAAAGCCACACAAGGAGCATTCCATGCCCAACCTAGCTCAGCGCCGATCTAACACTCTTGCCATCGTTTCCACTGCATTTGTTATGCTGTGGGTGATAATTGCCTCCGGGCCCTTTTTATGGACCCTATGGGGTTCCTTTAAAGTACAGGGAGATTTTTTCTCTAAAGCAGATTGGACTAATGCCCTTTATGGGGTCCGTACTATGTTTGAAACTGGTGGTTTTTTCACTACTAACGGCTACTATGGTGCTTGGATAGAGCAAGGTTTTGGTGAATCTGTAATTAACACCACCATTGTTGTTGTTTCTACTGTAATCATTTCACTTACCTTGGGCACCTTGGGTGGTTATGCCTTGGCTCGGTCGGGTTTTAAATATTCTTTCTGGATCTTGATGCTTGCACTAGTATTTCGAGCAATGCCTCATATTACTTTGGTGTCAGGTTATTTGTTACCATTTTTCGAGTGGAATATTTGGGGTTATTTACCGACCTCGATTGTTGTTCTAGTGGCTATTAACCAGCCCTTCACTCTATGGATGCTGCATTCGTTCTTTTTGAACATACCCAAAGACATGGATGAGAGTGCCATGGTTGATGGCTGCACCCGTTTTCAAGCGTTCCGCCACGTTATCATACCGGTTATGTGGCCTGGTGTGGTCACGACCGGGCTGTTTAGCTTTTTACTGGCCTACAACGATTTCGCTGTTACTGCCTCTTTGCTAAGCCAAGAGAATCAAACGATGATACCAAAGATTGCCAGCTTTTTAGGTACCACGCAAGTTGAAGGTAATGTCATGTTCGCAGTTGCTGCTGTGGTATCAGCGATGATCCCATTATTTATTCTAATAATGTTCTTCCAGCGTCAAATTGTATCTGGCTTAACAGCGGGTGCGGTAAAAGGGTAGTAGAGTTGATATGAAAAATGATATTCAAGCAGCCAAAGCCTGTGTTGTTGATTTTTATCAGCATTTGGATAACGCCGCCCCAGATGCGTTAGATGGCATCATGCGACGTTATACCAGTAACGACTATTTGTGGCGTGGTTACCATCCCTTTAACGAACAAACGTCAGTCGAGCAAGTGACGCAGCTATTTTGGCAGCCCCTAAGGCTGGCGTTAACGCACCTGCAGCGTCGTCAGGACGTGTTTATGGCGGGGCGCAACGAAATGGACGGCTTTGAGTCTATCTGGGTGGTCTCTATGGGACACTTAATGGGCTTATTTGACCAACCTTGGTTAGGCATTGCAGCTACTGGTAAATTAACCATGTTGCGTTACTGTGAATTCAATAAAGTGCAAGATGGCAAGATTACTGAAACGGCCATGTATTTTGATATTCCACACTTAATGGTACAAGCGGGTCTGCAGCCCTTTGCCTTACAAACTGCTGCTCAACTGGTGCAACCTGGGCCTATGACCCATACAGGGCTGATGTTCGATGAGCAAGATGTGACTGAAGGAGAAAAAACCTTGGCCGCAATCAATCACATGATTAACGCTTTAGGAAACTGGGAGCAACCCCTATCCTTGCAAGACGAATTGCGCCTCAGTTGGCATGAGGACATGCTTTGGTGGGGGCCCACAGGTATCGGTGCGGCCTATACCATTGAACGTTATGCGCAACAGCATGCGGGCCCATTTAGAGCGGGTTTCAAAGACCGTATTTTTAATGGCCATGTTTGTCGCTTGGCAGAGGGTGAGTTTGGTGGGTTTTTTGGATGGCCTAATTTAACGTTAGAGCCCACGGGAGGTTTCATGGGCATGCCTGCTACAGGTAAGCGCGGCGAGATGCGCATTATTGATATTTACCGTCGAAAAGCAGACAAACTTGCTGAAAATTGGATTTTTATCGACTTGCTACACTTTTGGAAGCAACAAGGTGTTGATATTTTGGCCAGAACAACGGGACTAAGTGCAAACAGTTAAGTAGCTCTGCTTTATGATTCATAGGCAAAGCTACAGTGCCTCGGCCTTGCTCAGTGAAATGAATTTATTAGTGCCTAAACCACATCAATTGGGATAATTTTAAGTCAATACTGCGCTTCTGTGTCAAATCAATACGAGTCTGGAGCTTAAAGCTACTTCCATGTCGCACCAAGATAGACGGTGCATGGACTTATAGGCGATAGTCCGAGGTTAATAAACTAACCGAGTGGTCTGACCACACGAAAGGTATTGATCATGAGCTTAAGCGTATTTGACTTGCTAAAAATTGGTATTGGCCCGTCTAGTTCCCACACGGTAGGTCCTATGCGTGCTGCCTTAAGCTTTGTAGAACAGCTCAAAAGCGAGCAAAAGCTATCCCAAGTGAACCGAGTAAAAGGTGAGCTGTTTGGTTCTCTTGGTGCTACGGGCAAAGGTCATGCGAGTGATATTGCTGTCATCCTTGGCTTGTTGGGTGAAGCGCCAGACACCATAGACCCACCCCAAGTGCAGCCCATGTTAGATGAAATTTGTCGCAATGAGCGTTTACCCCTTAAACGCGAGCATGATATCGAGTTTATTCAGCACCGGGATATTATTCTTAACCTAGAAGAGTCGCTACCTTACCATCCTAATGGTATGACGATGAGTGCTTTTGATGCGGCTGGTGAAATACTTTTGGAGGTGTCTTATTACTCCATAGGTGGAGGGTTTGTGGTAGACGAGATAGCCGCAAAGGCTGACGAATTACCCATTGATGATGATCAACCCAAAGTTCCATTTCCATTTACTACGGCCGTTGAGCTCCTTGCTCACTGCAAAGCCCAGAGCCTGAGTATTAGTCAAGTGATGATGGAAAATGAGAAGACTTGGCGCACTGAAGACGAAGTGAGAAGTGAGATTTTACATCTGTGGAAGGTGATGCAGCAATGCGTGCATAACGGCTGCCACACTGGAGGCATATTACCTGGGGGGCTTAATGTAAAGCGCCGTGCTGCAGATTTGTATCAAAAACTCAGCAGCTTGGGTTCTGTGAAAGTGATTACGCCACAATTGTCGGCAATGGATTGGGTTAATCTCTATGCCATGGCTGTGAACGAAGAAAATGCGGCGGGTGGTCGCATCGTTACTGCGCCCACCAATGGTGCTGCGGGTATTATTCCGGCGGTATTGCATTACTACGATAATTTCTATCCATCAGCCGACGACGAGGGCATTGTTAATTTTGTCCTAGCGGCGGCGGCTGTGGGTATTTTATGTAAATTGAATGCGTCTATTTCAGGTGCAGAAGTGGGATGTCAAGGCGAGGTGGGTAGTGCCTGTGCTATGGCTGCTGCGGGTTTAGCTGAAGTCATTGGTGGTACTCCTGAACAAGTTGAAAATGCCGCTGAAATTGGTATGGAACATAACTTAGGTCTAACCTGTGACCCCATTGCAGGCTTAGTTCAGGTACCTTGCATTGAACGCAATGCCATGGGTTCTATTAAAGCGATTAATGCAGCCCATATGGCGATGAGAGGTGATGGCGAACATCTGGTATCATTGGATGATGTGATTAAAACCATGCGTGAAACTGGGGCTGATATGCAGGATAAATATAAAGAAACATCTCGTGGCGGCCTTGCAGTCAACGTAACCAACTGTTAACTGGATGGAGTAACTCATGTCTACATTGCGCCCTGAAGCAGGCATATTGCCTGCTATTTCCAGTCCTGTGGCTCAGCAAAGTGACTTCGGTGAGCGCTTAAGGGCTTTGCGCAAAGATCGGCAAATGACCTTGCAGCAAGCTAGCAAAGTCACAGGTGTTGCTCAATCCACCTTGTCAAAAATGGAAAACAACCAACTTTCACCGACCTTTAATCTGATGCAAAAACTGGCTGTTGGATTAGGTATCGACATGCCCCAGTTGTTCGCTCCAGTGAAAGAAGTGCGCATTTCTGGCCGCCGGACAGTCACTAAAAGACAGCAAGGCCGCGAACATCTGACGGCGACCTATGAACATGAGTTATTGGCCACTGAACTTGACTCTAAACGCATGGTGCCTTTTAAAAGTCGCGTGCGTGCGCGTACGTTAGAAGAATTTGGTGGCTGGGTAAAACATGAAGGAGAGGAGTTATTGCTAGTGCTGGAAGGGGACATATTGGTGTACACTGAAGAGTATGAGCCTTTAGCCCTGAGCGAAGGTGACAGTACCTATTTTGACAGCACCATGGGTCACGCAGTGGTTTCCACCAGCGAAGCTGATGCGCTGGTGCTATGGGTTTGCTCTGCACTTTGATCCCTCCCTCTCTTCTTTTGTAAGGCGCAACAATGAAGCAAGTCGTTTTGGCAAGTGGCAATGCAGGTAAGCTAAAAGAATTTGGTCAGCACTTAAGCGGATTAGGTATAGAACTGGTGCCACAAGACCAATTTATTTCACAAGAAGTGGAAGAAACTGGCCTTACGTTTGTAGAAAATGCAATTCTTAAAGCGCGCCATGCTGCATCAGCATCGGGCTTGCCTGCTTTAGCTGATGATTCAGGTTTAGAAGTTGATGCCTTAGGTGGTGCCCCTGGTATTTATTCAGCCCGCTATGCAGGTTCAAACTTAAAGGGACAAGCCAAGGATGTGGCTAATTGCGCCCACCTTATCGCTAACTTAGCCACTACCCCAGCACACCAGCGCACGGCTCGATTTCAATGTGTTTTGGTGTATATGCGTCACGCTTTAGATCCCACTCCGCTCATTTGCCAAGCAGCATGGGAAGGTGTGATTATGGAGAGTGCGCAAGGGGATCATGGTTTTGGTTATGACCCTATTTTTCAAGTGTTAGACCAAGGCTGTCGTGCTGCACAGTTAACATCTAGTGAGAAAATTACCATGAGTCATCGTGGCCAAGCCTTAGCTATTTTGCAACGAGCCTTAGCTGAAGCTTAATGCCGTTACCCTTTATTGTGTCCCTAAATATGCCCCCATCATTGCCCCAGTCATCAAGCGTGTTGCCTCCTTTGAGTCTGTATATTCATGTTCCTTGGTGTGTGCGTAAGTGCCCCTATTGTGACTTTAATTCCCACGCAACTGATGGTGGAGAGGCCATTCCCGAAGCCTTATATCTTAATGCGTTGCTGAGCGACTTAGCCACTGAACTGGCAACGGTGAGTGGCCGTACCTTACATAGTATTTTTTTTGGTGGTGGCACGCCTAGCTTAATGAGTGCCGCAGGCATTGGTGAAATTCTGACTTTTGTCAAAGCTAATATTACCTGTGAAAGTAATATGGAGGTGACCTTAGAAGCCAATCCAGGCACCTTTGAACAAATGAAATTTGCAGGTTTTCTTGAGCAGGGTGTGAATCGCTTATCTATTGGTGTGCAAAGTTTTGATGATCAATGCTTAAACGCCTTAGGGCGGATTCATAGTGCTGGACAAGCTAAGCTGGCCATCAGTAAAGCCCAAGCATTAGGCTTTAAACGCATTAATATAGATTTGATGCATGGGCTGCCGGGGCAGAACTTGAAGCAGGGCCTTGCTGACCTAGATCAAGCCTTAGATTTTGGTACGGACCATTTATCTTGGTATCAACTGACCATTGAGCCTAATACTGAGTTTCATAGCCGTCCTCCTAATTTACCCAATGAAGATATTCTTTCTGAGATCCAAGATCAAGGGCAGTTACTTATTGAAGCTGCTGGCTTGAGCCAGTATGAAATCTCGGCCTACGCCAAACGGGGTAGCCAAGCACAACACAATGTCAATTATTGGAATTTTGGGGATTATATCGGCGCAGGCGCTGGGGCCCATGGCAAAATAAGTGCTTGGCATGATGGGGCCATGATCATACAGCGGCGCGCAAAACTGCGCCAACCTAAAGCTTATATGGCCGCTATATCTGCTCTGAGTTCAAGCCATTATGTCGCGCCAGAAGAAATTAAATTGGAGTTCTTTATGAACATTCTTCGGTTACAAAATGGCGTCCCTACAGCTAATTATTTAGCCCTTACAGGACAATCCTTGGCACATGCAGAACCTTCGATTGCTGCAGCCAGAAAGGCGGGTTTGATGCAGCCAGATCGGCTTCAAGCTAGTCCTTTAGGGTGGCGTTTTCTAAATGACTTATTGCGCTATTTTGAGTAGGTTACTGCTCTAAATAGAAGCTTTGGCTGAACTTTAAGGGAATGGCATCACTCTTCAGATCGGGTTGTATCTGTAGGTCAAAACGCCACATCTCGCCTTCAGTAAAACGCAAGGGAGCGATATAATAAATGGCATTTTTTTCTTTAACTTGTATAAATTCTAACTTTATTAGCTGCCCTACGATGTTAGTGCGGGTGCCCGTAACCATGGCGGGTAATGGTTCTTTAGTGGTATTGTCAATGATGGAAATGTTTAATAATGCACGGTTTCTTGCTCGCGTAAAGCCATAGGTTTGAGCCACTTCAGGTGACACAATCATGGTATTAAAGGCATTGTAGTGAATGGCATAATTTTGGCTTTGAATAGCTTGTTCTGCATGAATGGGAAGGGTCAGCGACGCAAATAATAAACCACATATAAGGCTCAAATGGCGGATAGTTGTCATGTTAGGTGGGTTTCCTAGATGTGATTGGGTGGCAGGTTTGACGAGATTTCAATTGTGCGCGATTCGCGGCGGAAAGTAAAAGATAAACCGAGTCCAAAAAAGACAAGCCAACAACTTGCAAAAGCCATGAGGTCGTTAAATTTTGGGGTTGGTTCTGGCGATGTACGGGTTTATACATGCGCATTCGCAGGTTAGTTATTTAGTCATATTTTTTTGGTAAAATGCTGAACCTTGTGAGAGTTAAGCACGCATCCTTAGTAGTCTCAATGCACTCAATATGAGACACTATTAACAACGGTTTACACAAGTTGATTCAGGGCGTTGTTTGATCATGACAAATGCAGGTGTTTTTTTAGTACAAACAGTTTTTGGGCTTTACCTCACTATGGTAATCGTACGGTTTATGTTGCAGTTGGCTCAGGCTGATTTTTATAACCCGATTGCCCAAGCTGTAGTCAAGTTAACCCAACCCTTTGTGGCAGTGTTACAAAAGGTGATGCCGCGCACGGGTCGTTTTAGCATAGCCACTCTAGTACTCGGCTTTTTTGTCCAGATGTTATTAATTCTAGTCGTGTTAATCATTGCAGGTTTTGGGCTACCTAATCCGCTGGACTTGGCAGCATGGAGTATTATCGGTTTAGCCTCTCAAGTGCTAGATTTGTTATTCTTTGCCATTCTTGCAAGTATTGTTTTGAGTTGGCTGGCGCCTCAAACAAAGCACCCTGGGGCTTTTTTACTGCATCAACTCACGGAACCAGTGATGAGTCCAGCAAGGCGCATGCTGCCTAATCTTGGCGGCTTAGACTTTTCACCCATCCTGGTGTTCATTATGATTAATTTAGTGGACATGCTGGTGATACAAAATTTAGCATCAAGCTATGGTATGCCCCGTGGTTTGGTCTTGGGATTATAGTCATGACTAAAGAAAAAATTGCCATTGCATTTGATTTTGAAGCCTCTTTGGCTGAGTTAGAAACTTTAGTGCAGCAAATGGAGCAGGGTGATCTCACCTTAGAAGACTCCTTAGCTGCTTTTGAACGAGGCATTTCGTTGACCCGTGGCTGCCAAGCCGCTTTGGCGCAAGCCGAACAAAAGGTTAACTTGTTGATGCAAGACGCTCAGGGTCGAGTGGTTGAGCAGCCTTTCAGTAAGGAATCTTAAACTTGGACTTTGATTCATTAGACGACTTTCTCAACCATTCTCAAAACCGTGTGCAGCAATACCTAAACACGGCCATTAACCAGCGTCGTGCCAGTGGTGTTTTATCCCAAGCCATGGCCTATAGTGCCGTTCGTGGTGGTAAGCGAGTCAGAGCCGCCTTGGTGTATGGTGCTGCCCGCGCATGTGGTGTTGATCATACAAGCTTAGACCCCCTAGCCGCAGCAGTTGAAGCCATGCACGCGTATTCTTTGATTCATGATGATCTGCCTGCTATGGACGACGATGCCTTACGCCGTGGTCAGCCTAGTTGCCATATTGCTTTTGACGAAGCCACCGCGATTCTAGCAGGTGATGCCCTGCAGGCTTTGGCTTTTGAATTACTCGCTAGTGCACAAGGCCCTCACATGAATGCCCAACAATGTTTAGCTATGGTGACCTGTTTGGCACAAGCTGCAGGTGCTGAAGGTATGGTGGCTGGGCAAATTTTGGACATGGCGGCCGCCCATGATGCTGTTAGTTTGGCTCAGTTGGAACGCTTGCATAGTTTAAAAACAGGGGCTTTAATTGTGGCCAGTATAGAAATCGGAGCTTTGGCGCAAGTGCAGGTTAGTGATGTACAGCGGCTTCATTTAAGATCTTATGGGCAAGCCATCGGCTTAGCTTTTCAGGTACAAGACGACATTTTGGATATAGAGGGTGAGACGGCCACCTTAGGTAAAGCCCAAGGGTCGGACTTAATGAATGATAAATCGACCTATCCTGCGCTGTTGGGTATGACGGCTGCTAAACAGCATCTGCTTGAGTTGCATCAACAGGCCCAAGAATCTGTTGCAGAATTTGGTGCAGCCGCTCAGCCCTTGGTGTGGTTGGCAGACTTTATCGTTACTCGCAAGCACTAGAAGCATGTTGCCTAATATTCTTCACATCCCAAAGCAAATGCCTATCACCCCTTTGTTTGATAAAATCGAGGGTGTGCATGATTTGCGTCGGCTAAAGCCTGCGCAATTACCACAGCTCGCTTATGAATTACGTTTGGCCTTGTTATATAGTGTGGGTCAAACAGGGGGCCATTTGGGTGCAGGCCTAGGGGTCGTTGAACTCACTATTGCCTTACACTATTTACTTGATACCCCCACTGATCGACTCATTTGGGATGTAGGTCATCAGGCCTACCCCCATAAAATGCTCACTGGCCGCAAGCAGGCCATGTTGACCATGCGCCAGGCTGGTGGTTTAGCACCCTTCCCTAAACGGGAAGAAAGTCCATTTGACGCTTTTGGGGTGGGTCATGCCAGTACATCCATTAGTGCTTTATTAGGCATGGTCTTGGCCAGTAAAAATCCTCTGGCTCGTCATGTTGCTGTCATCGGTGACGGTGCCCTTACTGCGGGGATGGCCTTTGAAGCATTAAATCATATGGCTCACTGCCAAGCGAACGCTCTTATCATTGTTAACGACAACGACATGGCTATTGATGAAAACTTAGGTGGATTAGCCACCTTTTTAGATGACCAACATGGCCATGGTGGGCCATCACAATGGTTTACAGCCCTCGGGTTTACTTACCGAGGCCTTGTTGATGGGCACAATTTAACCCAATTAATGGCCGCCATTACAGAACTACAAAAACTGCCGGGACCCAAGTTGTTGCATATTCACACCCTCAAAGGAAAGGGTTATGAACCTGCTGAAAATGATCCAGTGGGCTACCATGCTTTAGCGAAAATTGACCCCGTTGAAACTGTGGTGACAAAGCATGGAGCCACCTATGCCCAGGTGTTTGGCCAGTGGGTTTGTGATCAAGCCCACACAGATGATCGATTGATGGCAATTACTCCAGCCATGATTGGTGGTTCAGGGCTTGAGCCTTTTGCTCAGCAACATGGGAATCGTTTGTTTGATGTGGCTATAGCCGAGCAACACGCACTAACTTTAGCTGCTGGTATGGCATGCGAAGGCGCTAAACCTATAGTGGCAATTTATTCTACCTTTTTACAACGTGGTTATGATCAATTGATCCACGATATTGTGTTACAGGATTTGGATATATTGCTCGCTATTGACCGCGCTGGCGTGGTCGGTGAAGACGGTGCAACCCACACTGGCGCTTATGATCTAGCTTTCTTGCGATGCTTGCCTAATTTGGTGGTGATGGCGCCAAGTAGTGCAGCTGAAACTTCGGCCATGCTCAGTTTTGGTTTTCATCATCAGGGACCAGCAGCAGTGCGTTACCCTCGGGGTGAGGCTTTTGCCGAACTACCCTTGGTTACTCCGATCGAGTTAGGTAAAGGTCAGGTGTTGCAAACAGCGATTAAGCCTAATGCCATTGCTGTATTGAACTTTGGTGCTTTGCTAGATAAGGCAATTGTGGTGGCAGAGGCATACGATGCCACCTTGGTTGATATGCGCTTTGTTAAACCCTTAGATGAGGCTCTGCTGCACCAACTATTAAACCAACACATGGGTTTTGTGACCATAGAGGATCATAGCTGTATTGGTGGGGCAGGTTCGGCGGTGAGCGAATGGTTAGTGCAACAAGAATCAAAAGTCAGGTTGCTGTGTTTAGGCCATGAAGATGCTGCTTTGCCCCATGGAAGTCGTGATCAGGGGCTGCACCATACGGGCTTGTCTGTCACTGCAATGGTGGCGAAGGTAGCCGAATGGCAGGCGCAATTACTGGCCAAATAAGTGGTCAAGCTTACTTGCCTTAGTGGCCAGATAGTCTGTGTTATGGCTATTCTCTCCTACTTCTATGGCTTGGCGTTGCGTCACCACAATACCAAGGTCTGTCAGAGCCTTGATTTTTCTGGGATTATTAGTCATTAAGATGACGTCCCTGATGCCTAGGTGATCTAACATGTCTTTGGTCATGTCATAATGACGCAAATCCGCATCAAAGCCTAAACGCTGGTTGGCTTCTACAGTATCTGCGCCTTGGTCTTGCAGGTTATAGGCTTTAATTTTGTTGAGTAGACCAATGCCGCGACCTTCTTGGCGCAAGTACAAAACCACACCACGGCCTTCTTTAGCAATGCGTTTGAGCGCTTCTTGTAGCTGATAACCACAATCACAGCGCATGCTAAATAAGGCATCACCCGTTAAACACTCGGAATGCAAACGCGCTAGCACAGGAGCACCATTATTAAGTACACCCATGCTCAGCGCCAGATGTTCTTTACCGGTTTCACTATCAGCAAAACCATGCATATCAAAAGTACCATAAGGGGTCGGTAGCAAGGAGGAGCTAACATGGGAAGTGGACACAGAAATTCCTTAAACATCAATAAAAGAAAAAATAACGTACCTCCTTAACTTGGGGCTGAAAACCAAATCACAAGTGGCTAAATGGTAAAATACTAAGGCTGTGCTTTTCCCCTTTTAATGACGTCTCAGGGTATAATAAAAACATATTTTTGAATTAATCAGGAAATCACATGGCGCAGTTTGTGTATACGATGAATCGGGTTGGAAAAGTAGTACCACCCAAGCGTGAAATTTTAAAGAATATCTCTTTGTCCTTTTTTCCAGGGGCTAAAATTGGTGTCTTAGGTTTGAATGGTTCTGGTAAATCAAGCTTACTGCGCATCATGGCTGGTGTTGATACAGAATTTAATGGTGAAGCCCGACCACAGCCAGGGATTAATGTGGGTTATCTAGAACAAGAACCCAAACTGGATGACTCTAAAACTGTGCGTGAAGTGGTTGAGGAAGCTGTGGCTGAAGCAAAAAATGCGTTAACTGCTTTAGATGCAGTGTATGCCGCCTACGCAGAACCTGAGGCAGACTTTGACGCTCTGGCTGCTGAGCAAGCGAAATTAGAAGATATCATCCAAGCCAGTGATGCGCACAATCTTGAACGCACCTTAGAAGTGGCTGCTGAAGCCTTACGTTTGCCTGCTTGGGATGAAAATGTAGCCCATTTGTCGGGTGGCGAGCGCCGCCGTGTAGCCCTGTGTCGTTTACTTTTGAACAAACCGGATATGTTGTTGCTAGATGAGCCGACAAACCATCTGGATGCTGAATCTGTGGCTTGGCTTGAACGCTTTCTGGTGGATTATAATGGCACCGTGGTGGCTATTACCCACGATCGCTATTTCTTGGATAACGCAGCAGGATGGATATTAGAGCTAGATCGCGGTCATGGCATCCCTTACGAAGGCAATTATTCGTCATGGTTGGAGCAAAAAGAAGCACGCTTAATTCAGGAAGGCCGACAGCAGGCGTCCCATGAAAAGGCAGTTAAATCAGAATTGGAATGGGTACGCAGTAATGCCAAAGGGCGTCAGGCTAAATCCAAAGCCCGTTTGGCGCGCTTTGAAGAACTCAACTCAAGGGAGTTTCAAGAGCGTAACGAAACCTCTGAAATTTATATCCCACCTGGTCCACGCCTAGGTGACAAAGTTATTGAAGTGAAGGGCGTCAGTAAAGCCTTTGGCGATAAAATGTTGGTTGAAGGCCTAGAATTTAGCATGCCCCAAGGTGCTATTGTGGGAGTTGTTGGCGGCAACGGTGCGGGTAAATCAACTTTGTTCAAGATGCTTACAGGCACTGAGCAACCTGACTCAGGTCGGATAGAAATTGGTGACACGGTTGAATTAGCTCACGTCGACCAAATGCGTGAGTTAGATGGCACTAAAACGGTATGGGAGGAATTATCTGATGGCAATGACATCATTACCGTAGGCAATTATCAGGTGCCTTCGCGGGCTTATGCTGGTCGCTTTAATTTTAAGGGCAACGATCAACAAAAGTTTGTGAAAGACCTTTCAGGTGGCGAACGCAACCGCCTTCATCTAGCTAAGTTACTTAAACAGGGTGGCAACGTGCTGTTGTTAGACGAACCCACCAACGATTTAGATGTAGAAACTTTGCGAGCCCTAGAGGAAGCCTTATTAGCCTTTCCAGGAGCAGCCATCGTCATCTCTCACGATCGTTGGTTTCTAGATCGTGTATGCACTCACACATTGGCTTACGAGGGTGATTCTAAGGCATCTTTTTTTGAGGGTAATTACTCAGAATATGCCGAAGACTATCGCAGCCGCACAGGTAAAGATCACCAACCTACGCGTGTGAAGTATAAAAAACTGGCTTAAGGTCGTTTGTGCTTGCGTTATATTCAGTAACCCTAGCCTTTTAGATGGGCTAGGGTTACTGAATATGACCGTTTGATTAGGTCTTTGGGACTTGATGCAAATGAATGTCTTGCTGTGGGTAGGGTATAGAAATGCCCTCGGCGTCAAAGGTGAGTTTAATTTGCCGAATAAGGTGCCACCTTACATCCCAGTAGTCAGCTGCATTGACCCATGGGCGAACCACAAAGTTAACACTGCTGTCTGCAAGTTCGGTCACAGCGACTAGGGCCTCTGGTTCAGATAAAATACGCTCGTCAGCAGCAATGCATTGCAACAATAGTTGTTCAGACTTCTGTAAGTCATCATTATAACCAACCCCAATAGTAAGATCGATGCGACGCGTGGGTTTAGCAGACGCATTAATAATCACATCTCCATAAATATGGCTGTTGGGCACAATAATAACGCGATTGTCTCCCGTTTTCATGTAGCAAGAAAAAATGCCTATACTTTCAACGACGCCAGCTACACCAGCAGCTTCAATAAAGTCTCCAATAGTAAACGGTTTAAATACAATAAGCATGACCCCAGCGGCAAAGTTACTTAGGGTGTCTTTTACTGCTAAGCCAATGGCTAAACTCGCAGCGGCAAAAACAGTGACTAGCACCGTGGTATCAAAACCTAAAAATTCTAACGCAGCGATCAATGCTCCAAAAGTTAAGGTAACGCGAACGATAGTGACAAGGAAATCACGCAAAGGGGCATCGGTTTTGCGGGCCACGAGTATACGTTTAACCATGCCTGCAAAGAGGTTTGCCATCCAACGGCCGAGAAAGAATATAACGATCCCCACGGGGATGTTGATCAAATTAGCTAGACCTAGATCTAACCAGTCGTTCGGTAATGAAAGGGCCATCATAGGTGTTTTTCCCATTAAATTTTGATTAAAGTGCATATTTAATGCGTTAACGAGTATCGGTAAACTAGGCAATATTGCTATGGTCGATCGAAGTTAGGCCTTAAATAATTGCGCCAATTCTTCAGATCGATGATGAGCAGCTGCCATAGCTTGACTACAAAGCTGACTAAAGTCACCCTTATTAAAGGTATCAATGGCTTGTTCTGTGGTGCCTTTGGGTGAAGTGACAGCAAGCCGCAACTGGGCTGGTGTTTGTTGGCTTTCTTGGGCCATTTGAGCTGCTCCAACGGCGGTCTGCAATACGAGTTGCTGTGCCACATCATGGCTTAATCCCAATTCTTCCGCACCTGCAATCATGGCTTCCATCATCAAAAAATAATACGCAGGCCCACTTCCTGAAACTGCAGTGACCGCGTCAATGTGAGCCTCTGTCTCCACCCATAAGGCTAAGCCGACAGATTGCATAATAGTGCTGGCTGTGTGTTTTTGTGCTGGGGAAACTCCCGCGGTTGCAAACAAGCCTGCAGCCCCTTTGCCGACCAACGATGGCGTATTCGGCATGCAGCGCACGATGGGTGTTGTTTGGCCTAACCAAGAATCAATACTGCCTGCTAAAATGCCAGCCGCCACAGACACGATAAGGTGTTTGGAGGGGTCTATTGCAGGGGCAATACTCTTTAGCAAATCGCCCATCATGTGGGGCTTTACGCCCAATACAATAACGTCAGCCTGATCACAAAGAGACAAATTATCAGTGCTGGTGTGGATCCCTGTATCTGCAGTTAACTGATCTAACTTAGCTTGGGTACGTCCGCTGGCACAAATTTTATTAGGTGGATATCCTGCTGCAAGCATACCTTTAATAATGGCTTGGGCCATGTTGCCGGCACCGATAAATGCGATATGGGGAGTCTGTGTCATGGTCTTGTCCTTGTCGTTATGATGTGGGAGCGGGGGCAGGATTGCGCGACCCAAAGATATCTGTACCAATCCTTACCATGGTCGATCCACAAGCAATGGCGCTACTGAGGTCGCCAGACATGCCCATAGAGAGGTGTTGTATGCTGGGGTAGTGATGATTAAGTTGGTCTCGGGCTGCTGCCATTTTATTAAATGCTTCGTGCTGCACCGATTCACTTTGATCTGCCGCAGGTATACACATCAATCCACATAATAACAAATTAGGTAATTGCGATACTTGGTCTACTAATGCATCTAATGCTTCAAGTGTGACACCACTTTTATTGTTTTCGTTGCTGATATTAACTTGGATGAGTACTTTTAATGGTGGTAAATGAGGTGGCCTATGTTGACTTAAACGTTGGGCGATTTTTTGACGATCTAAGGTATGAACCCAATCAAACTGGGCAGCGATGGTTTTAGTTTTATTACTTTGAATAGCACCAATAAAATGCCATTCAATATCATCATGGGAGCAGTGTTCAATTTTATTTAATGCATCTTGCAGATAATTTTCGCCAAAATGGCGCTGGCCATGATCATAAGCTGCCATCACATCACTCGAGGGTTTGGTCTTGCTGACGGCCATTAGTGTGACCTCATTTGGGCTGCGTTGAACTGCTTTGCAAGCTTCATTGATGCGTTGCTGGGTGCGGATTAGCGCCTCTGGAATAGTCTGTTGAGAAGGGGAAGAGGTCATAAGTAAGCCCAGAACAGGGTGCTAGTAATTGATAACGGACATGTTAACAATTCTAGCAGCTATCTCATAGGGTGATGAAACGGTTCTAAGTTGCTATTTAAGCACTAAAAGTTGATAAACAGCGACCCCCTAGACATCAACCAAACGAATAACTTGAGATTGAGGGTATTAGTCAATATCATAGCCCACAGTTTTGGTTTTTAACATCCCTTCTCAGAGTTTGAACAAAACATGACCCTAGCCCTGTCTATTACAGATTTACATAAAAGCTTTAATGAAAACGACGTCATTAAAGGTATGTCTTTGCAAGCGAATAAAGGTGATGTGATTTCTTTAATCGGAGCCAGTGGCTCTGGGAAAAGTACTTTTTTGCGCTGTATTAACTTGTTGGAGACCCCCAGTAAGGGTGAAGTCCGAGTTAATGGCGAGTTGATGGAAATGAAGACTGACAGTAAAGGCAATCGTGTAGCGGCTGACCAAAAACAAGTCGATCGTATTCGTACCAAACTGGGAATGGTGTTCCAAAGTTTTAATCTTTGGAGCCATATGACTATTGTAGAAAATATCATGGAAGCACCAGTGCACGTGCTTGGCCACTCTAAAACTGAAGCCCATGCTAAGGCGATGCAGTTGTTAGAAAAAGTAGGCATTGCTGACAAGGCGCATCAATACCCAGATCATTTATCAGGTGGCCAACAACAACGAGCTGCGATTGCCCGTGCCCTAGCCATGGACCCCGAAGTAATGTTGTTTGATGAGCCTACTTCTGCCTTAGATCCTGAGTTAGTGGGTGAAGTACTCAGAGTCATGCGTCAACTGGCAGCAGAAGGACGCACCATGATTGTTGTGACCCATGAAATGACCTTTGCACGGGAAGTGTCCTCTAAAGTTATTTTTCTCCATGAAGGTATGATTGAAGAAGAAGGTACACCTGAAGAAGTGTTTCAAAATCCGAAATCAGACCGATGCCGTCAGTTTTTGGCGTCGAGCTATTAAAACTAGCCTATTTTGGCTAACCATAACCACACTAAACGAACGATGAGGTTCTTATGAAAAAACTAGTTGCTGCTGCACTAACTGCGGGCGCGTTAGCGATGTCTTTGGGCGCTGTTGCGTCAGATACTATTTTGATGGGTACTGAAGGTGCTTACCCTCCATATAACTACTACGACAGTGACAACAACCTCATTGGTTTTGACATTGAAGTAGGCGATGCACTGTGTTCGGCTATGAAGGCTGATTGTAAGTGGGTCACGTCTGACTGGGATGGTATCATTCCTGCCCTGTTAGCCAAGAAGTTTGACACGATCCTTGCGTCTATGTCGATCACGGAAGAGCGCAAGCAAAAGATTGACTTCACTAATAAGTACTACAATACGCCTAACCGTTTCATTCGGGCGGCGGGTTCTTCAACTAAACCTACTTCTGGCATGATTGTGGGTGTTCAAAGTTCTACGGTGCAAGAAAACTACCTGCGTGGTGAGTTTGGCGATATCCTTGAAATCCGAACTTATGGTGCTCAAGAAGAAGCGAATCTAGACTTTGCTGCTGGCCGTGTTGACCTATTATTTGTGGACGTCATCGTGGGTGATGAAATGATGAAGGCTTCAGGCATTAAAGGTGAATTCTTCGGTGCAGACATTGCGGACACTAAATACTTCGGTCTCGGCGCTGGCGTGGGCGTGCGTAAAGAAGACACAGAGCTGCGTGACCGCATGAACAAAGCCCTTGCGCAAATCCTAGCCGATGGCACTTATGAAAAAATTAGTAATAAGTGGTTTGGTTTTAGTGTTTATGGTGGCTAATTGAGCCACTAATAAGGGTGGTTTTAGCCACCCTTATTAATTTCTAGGCAGTCATATTTATGTTAGATTTGCACGGCTACGGCTGGCTCTTATTTGACGGGTTACAATTAACCATCGCTGTAGGCCTCTGTGCCATGGTGGTTGCAGTGTTGCTTGGGTTGTTAGGCAGTTGGGGCAAGCTGAGTCATAATTGGTGGGCCAATTTGGCAGCCAATACTTACACTACCGTCGTGCGTGGTGTGCCTGAACTTATTTTATTGCTGTTGGTGTACTTTGGTACCCCAACCCTCATTCAATCTATTGCGACTCGCATGGGTTATGACATCCGCGTTGATATTAATCCCTTTATTGCTGGCACCATTACCATTGGATTTATTTATGGGGCCTTCGCCACCGAGGTTTTGCGGGGTGCTTTTCAATCGATTCCTAAGGGTCAGGCTGAAGCTGCTCGGGCTATAGGTATGAGCCGTTCTGGGGTATTCAAACGTATTTTGTTGCCGCAAGCTATGCGTTTTGCCTTACCCGGTTTGGGTAACGTGTGGATGGTGTTAATCAAAGCCACGGCGCTTATTTCAATCATTCAGCTGGATGAATTGATGCGCAAAACTAAAATTGCGTCTAATGCGACCCATGAACCTTTCACCTTTTACTTGTTGGCATCGTTTATTTATTTAGGCATTACCTTGGTCTCGATGATGGCGCAAAAACGCGCTGAAACATGGGCTAATAAGGGAGTAATGCGTTAATGGACTTTTCTATTGTCTGGCAGTATTTACCGATCATGTTGGAAGGTGCATGGGTCACCTTATGGATTACATCAGTCAGCCTGGTGATTGGCTTAGTTGCGGCTATTCCCCTTGCTCTGGCTCGGCTAGCTAAAAACCCTTTCATTGCTTCACCCGCCTATGTCTTTGTATTGTACTTTCGAGGCACCCCCTTGTTGGTGCAAATATTTTTGATTTATTATGGCAGTGGCCAGTTCCGACTCGAACTCACTGACTTGGGCCTGTGGGGCTTCTTTCGGGATCCATGGTTCTGTGGCATTTTAGCATTAGTGTTAAATACCGCCGCTTATTCAGCAGAAATTTTTCGCGGTGCCATTACAGCTGTGCCACGTAATGACATTGAAGCGGGTCGTGCGTGTGGCATGTCAGGCTTGCTATTATTTCGCCGTATTACCTTACCCAAGGCTTTTCGCATTGGCCTGCCTGCCTATGGCAATGAAGTGATCTTTTTATTACAAGCGACGTCTTTGGTGTCCACCATTACTATTTTGGACCTAACTGGAATTTCTCGCCAATTGATTTCCAAGACCTTTGCTGTGTATGAGTTTTATCTCACAGCTGCGGCTATGTACCTGATCATGACTTATGCACTGGTGTATCTGTTTCGAGTGTGGGAAAAACGCATGAGCGGGCACTTACAAGAAAGAGTGGTCGTTGAAGCCCGTTAAGCCTTTGTCACCTGCTTACGACTGGATCATCGTTGGTGGCGGTTTAGTTGGGGCATCGATTGCCTATGGTTTAATTCAAAAACAACCACAATTACGTATTTTAGTGCTCGATGGATCTGACACAGACTATCGTGCATCTGTGGGTAATTTTGGGCTCATTTGGGTACAAGGAAAAGGCCACAATTTTCCTGCCTATGCTAACTGGAGTCTTCAAGGAGCCGACCTATGGCCTCAGTTTGCCCAGCAGTTGAGCTTCCAAAGTCAAATTGACTTAGGTTATCAAAGGCAGGGAGGGTTGGAGTTTGCCCTAAGCCAAAGTCACCTTGATACCTTGAGTGAAGAGATGGCTGCTATAGCAGATCACACTCAGGGTGCTTTTCATTATAATGTTCTTAATCGAGAGGCTACATTGGCGTTGCAACCGGGTCTCGGTGAAGCCGTAGTAGGAGCAATATATAGTCCACAAGATGGTCAAGTTAATCCTTTATATTTGCTCTTGGCATTACAAAAAGCCAGCCAATTATGTGGCGTAGATTATCAGTCCTCGTGCAGAGTTGACACCATCGAAGCGCTTGGGCATGGCTTCAAAGCGGCGGGTTTTGTGGGTAAAAAAATCCTACTTTGTGCGGGTTTAGATAACCAGCGTTTGGGTAAGCAGCTCGCAATGCACCTTCCTGTGAGGCCTGTTAAAGGCCAAATATTAATTACTGAGCGCACAGATTTGGGCATGCTCAATTACGCTTCTCCCCAACTACTTCAAACTGCCGAAGGCACAATTCAGGTCGGTGGCTCATCCGAACATCTGGGTTTAGATGACCGCTCCAGCCTTGACATAATGAGCTCAATTGCTGAAGAGGCGGTGGCTGTTCTACCTAACTTATCCAATTTGAAATTGGTTCGAAGTTGGGGAGCTTTGCGGGTGATGTCGCCTGATGGGGCTCCCATTTATCAACAATCCCAACAATATAAAGGGGCTTTTGGCGTATGTTGTCATAGTGGCGTTACGCTTGCGGCAGCTCATGCAGGGCCCCTATCTAATTGGTTATTAAATTCTCTTAATGAAGACCCCCTAAATCTTATAGAGGCCATGAGTAATGAGCGATTTTCTATTTAATCATTTACTTGATGATGCGCACCAATGCCCCATCATTGTGAATGGGGTTGCATGCCAAGTGCCTGAACAGCTCAATGTTGCTGCTGCCTTGCTCTATTTAGGGCATCTTGCTAACCGTCAACACCCTGTGAGTGGTGAGCTTAGAGGGTCATATTGTCATGCAGGGTTCTGTTTTGAATGCCTTGTAGCCATTGATGGACAGGCTAATCAAAGGGCCTGTCTAACACAAATCACACCCAATATGAGCATTAATACTGCGCTGGCAGGGGTAAACTAATGGCCCAAATTTATGATTATTTAGTGATCGGTGCTGGGCCTGCGGGTATGGCTGCTGCAATAGAAACGAGTAATGCTGGCTTATCAGTGCTCGTATTAGACCAAGCTAGCAGTGCTGGTGGTCAGATTTATAGAAATTTAGGCCATGCAGATAAGCAGCAAACTAGCGTATTGGGTTCAAATTATGGGGCAGGTAAACCACTTTTAGAGTGCTTTATGGCGGCTAACTGCGACTACCAAAGTTCAGTTCAAGTCTGGCATATAGAGACTCATACAAAGGGATTTTTGGTGGCAGCCATCGTCGCAGGAGAAACAAAAAGCTTTCTTACAAGTCATTTGTTATTAGCTCATGGGGCCATGGAAAGGCCCATGGCCATAACAGGTTGGCACAAGCCTGGGGTCCTGACTGCTGGGGCAGGACAGATTCTCCTAAAGTCTTCAGCCTTAATGCCTAAAGAAGTTGTTTTAGTTGGCTCTGGACCCTTATTACTCCTGCTGGCACAGCAGTATCGAGTCGCAGGCGTAGCTATTAAGGCCATTCTTGACACCACACCAAAATCTAACTATTGGTATGCCATACCTTGGTTAGTGGCAGGTTTAACCAATCCAATGGAATTATTTAAAGGCCTTTGGTTAACCTTAGTGCAGCGTATCAAAATACCTTACATTAGCGGCGTGTCGCACCTAGAGGTTATGGGTGATGAGCAGGTATCAGGAGTAAAGTATACAGTGTCTGACAGAGTTTATAACATTGATTGTAAATTGGTGATGTTGCATCAAGGAATTATTGCTCAAACCCAAATGGCACAAATGTTAAGGTGCGCAATGGTGTGGAATGAGCGGCAGCAATGCTGGCAGACAAAAGCTGATGTCATGGGTTATACGTCCATCCCTGGCGTACAGGTTGCTGGAGATGGAGGTAGCATTGGCGGAGCCCTCTTGGCTCAAATAGAAGGCCGAGTAGCTGGTATGGGCAGAGTCTTCAATACTCCAGTAGTCAGTCCGTGGCATAAAAAATGGGTTTACTCATGGCTGCGTTTTAGAGTTAAACAATTACGTTGGGCGAGGGGGTTAGTAGATCGCCTATACCGGCCTGCCGAATGGCTTTCTAAACCTGCAGATCAGACCATTGTATGTCGGTGTGAACAGGTGAATGCAAAAACGATTAGGAGCATCGTGAATAGTGGCTGTGCTGGAGTAAATCAACTGAAACGATTCACCCGGGCAGGCATGGGGGCTTGCCAAGGACGTCAGTGCGGACTTAATTTAAGTCATTTAGTGGCCCAAACCCAGCAACGACCCATGGCAGAGGTAGAGCCTTTATCTGTGCGCCCACCCTTGAGTCCTATCAACTTAGGTCAGTTGGCTAAGTCGCTGAGACTGTAGAGGGTGGCAATGGCTTGTTGGGCATTTAAAAAGCGTTCTAATAATTGTGGGTCGAATTGACTAGGCTGCAAATAACCATCGCCATAGGTGAGCTTATTGACACTGGTAGCATGGTCATTGGCTTGGGCATAAGTCTTGGCTTTTCTGAGTCCTAAGTAGCTGTCATAAAGTTTGGCCAAGCGTGCCTCTAAACATATATCGGGTCCAGCAATAGACATGGGGTAACCGCTACCGTCCCAATGTTCATGATGCTGGCGGGCTATTAAAGCAGCTTTTGGACGCGCATGTTGTTGCAGCCAACGTTCACCCGCTAACGTGTGGTAAGCCAACTGTGCAAATCCGATGGTGTCTAATTTGTGAGTTTTATTGAGCCTTTGATATTGGCTAGACTGTAAGGCAAGGTTGCGCCATGACATCGCCTCAGTGGCCGCCAGTTGCTGTGCTTCAGACCATAGTCCTTGCATAATCAATTGAATAAAAGGCAACAGCATGGTGTCTATATCGCTCTGGGGCCCATGAGCATCGGGCCACGTGCAGGCTAAGTCTTCAATCTGCGGTTGTGTGTTTAGCCATTGGCCTAAGTGCACTGCCTGTATGGGAGCTAGGCTAATATGTCTGCAGCCCAAGTGCATCGCAGCGATCAGTTGCGTGTGTTGGAGGTAGGCATCTAATAATAACCAGTGTTCAGGTGAGGGCCAGTGGCTTGGGAGAGGTTGTCGAGACCACAGGTAGGGTTGCAAGTTGGCATAATCCAGTACTAGTTTTTGGCACGTTATGGTTGCACCTGAATGGGTCGTATGGCCTTGGCTTTGAAGCCAATAGACCAAGGCAGAGTCTACCACTTTATTGACCATTATTAGAATGTTCATTACTGCCTTAAGGGCTCTTGGCTCCCTATTGCAGGCAGCCACAAGCTAAAGACAGTTGAGCCAGGGCTTGACCCTAAACTCAAGTGGCCACCTAAGTCACACATCAAATCTTTGCATATGGCTAAACCTAATCCTGTGCCTTGATGCTCACCCTTGCTGGTGTAATAGGCTTCAAATACTTTTTCTTGCAGTTCTAAAGGGATGCCCGGACCATTATCTGTGACCTTAATTTTAACGCCATCAATACCTTGATTATCTTCTAATGCAAGGCTCAAGCTGATGAGCGCAGTTTCATCTTTAGGTGGTTGCTCCAGCAGGGCATCGCGGGCATTATTAATTAGATTAATAAGCACTTGTTCTAGGCGTTGGGCTTGGCCAAATACTAAAAACTTAGAGTGGGCGTGAGAGTGATTATGGTTGCTAATGAGGTTAACTTGCTGCAGGTCAAGCTGATGTTTGAGCAATTGTATGATGCGGTCAATACTGGTTGCAGCATCAAAAGTTGTCAGGTTTAAAGACTGGTGACCCAGCATCTCCCGCATGTTGCTAAGGGTTTTTGCACAGCGGCCAACTTGGTTATCAAGCTCTGTTAGGTGGGTATCAATACCATCTATACCACCGCTTTGGAGCATTGCTTGCAAGCCATATATACGTAGTCGCATAGCATTGAGTGGTTGGTTGACCTCATGGCAAATACCGTTGGTGGCTTGACCAATGATGGCTAATTGTGACTGCTGCTGCCAATGACTCATTGTGCGTCCAAGAGCCGTTTGATCAGTAATTTGGAAGAACAGACTAGCACTTACTTTGGGGTTGTGTATTGCCGTCCAAAGCAGCCAACGGCTGGGCTTGAGAGCCTCGATAGGCCAGGCAATGAGTTTGCTTTGGCCATGTTTTAATTGACAAACTTGCTGCCAGAGCAAGGGCGTAATCACTTCTAAAAACTGAGGCAGGTGGGTATGAGATGGCAGGTTAAACAACTGTAACAAAGCAGCATTAAAAACAATGTGCTGTGTTACAGGGTCGTATTCAATAGCAGGTATAAGGCCATTATAAATAGTCCAATCGTTACTATCCATAAACACCATATCCTTTTATGTTGGCACTAAGGTTAGTCTTTAACGGCCTGCAGCACCAATTCCTTTAATTCTTCTACTGGAATGGGTTTGTGCAATACGGGCACACTATTGGGTAAATTACTGGCAGTGACTTCGGCTGCGCCCATACCCGTCACCACGATGGCTGTAAGATAGTCATATTGGGCATCATTATGTAGGCGTTCAATAATAGCAAAGCCATCCAATTGTGGCATTTGTAAATCAGTAATCACCACCGTAGGTTTGAATGTACCAATTTTAACCAACGCGTCAATGCCATCTTCGGCAGTTTCTACCTGAAGACTTGGGAACCAATTATTAATGAGCATCTTATATAATAATAAGGTGTCTTTATCGTCGTCTACAATAAGCACTGTCACAGGGCCTTTGGTATTGGGTCTGCGAATAGGAGTTTGTTTATCTTGCTTTTCGTCGAGTAATTGTTGGATAGACCCGACACTAATACGGCGATGACCACCTGCTGTTTTCCACGCTTGTAAAACACCACTTTCTACCCACAGTTGAACGGTTCGCACAGACACATTTAGAAGGGTAGCAGCCTGACGAGTGGTGAGTTCAGACACGGTTGAAAGATCGATGATACTCATGTGTGTTTTTTCGCTTAAAATGATAACGCGACTATTATTATCAAAATTACTAGATTTAAATAGATAAAAAAGGCAATTATATGTTTTCTATTGTAATTCTACGTTATCTTTTGTAAGTGACTAAGCCATCCTTTAGGGTTAACTGGACTCGCCCTTTGAGTTTTTGTTGGGCGAGAGCTTGATTGGTACCTCGGCTGAGTTGACTAGACGCATCCAAGGTCCACTCATGAGAGGGATCGATTAAGGTCAGGTTAGCTGCTTCACCGATAGTAAGACTTGTGCTTGTGCCAACCGCAATCTTGGTACTGTTGCAACTCAAGGCTCGAATCGCTGCAGGCCAGGTCAAATCACCTGTGTGTACTAGTTTTTGAATCAGAGGAACTAACATATCATACATAGCCATGCCTGTTGCTGTAGCAGCAAAAGGTGCGCACTTTGCAGCAGATTCATGGGGCTGGTGGGCTGAACAGATTGCGTCCAAGGTGCCGTCTTCAATGCCTATTAAAAGCGCTTTACGGTCTGACCCCTCGCGCAATGGCGGCTGCACATGGTATTGGCTTTGATAACCCTCGATGGCAGTATCAGTAAAGCATAAATGCGCTATGCCTACGTCTGCAGTGACATCCATGCCTTGTGCCTTGGCTTGACGGATGAGGTCAACTCCTGCGGCACTTGTGAGTTGATTGAAATGACCACTGACACCGGTGTGTTGCATAAATTGCAAATGTCGGCTGATAGACAGAGTTTCTGCAATCACAAGTATGCCATCTAAGCCCATCCGGGTAGCGGTGGCACCCGCGTGCATGTGGCCATCACCCAGTTGTCGATCTTGGGCTTGCACTAGCACTTTAAGCCCAAAGGTAGCCGCATATTCGTAACATCGTAACAACACGGTATTATTGTCTATGTCGTAACCTGCGTTGCTAAAACCAATACATCCGGCTTGTGCAAGAGCTTCCATATTACTCAGTTGAGAGCCCTTTAAGTCTTGAGTAAGGGCGGCTACTGGTAGTAATTCACAAAACCCTGCAGCTGCAGCCTTGCTTTTAATTAAGCTGATTACAGAGCCAGAATCACTGCAGGGTTGGGTATCTGGACTGGGGCATAAATGCGTAAAACCAGCGCTGGCCGCAGCTTGAGTTTCACTGGCAATGGTGCCTTTTTGGATTTGATTAAGGTCCCTTAGGCAGGTATGCAGGTCTAAAAAGCTAGGGCTTAAAATCAACCCTGTAGCATCAATTTCAAGATCTGAACTTTGCTCAGCAAGGTGGCCTATACTTTTTATGCGACCGCCTTGAACGTGCATATCTGAGACTTGATCCAGTTGTTTACTTGGATCAATAAGGCGTGCGCCACGAATGATCATGCTCATATATGCAGCTCTCCTGTTGGGCTAGATGCTTGTTTGGCCTCAGTTTGGCGTTGCTGCATTTGACCACTCATGGCCATGGACATGACTGCCATGCGCAGGGCAATGCCATACCCTACTTGATTTAGAATCATAGATTGAGGGCCATCTGCGACCGCAGATTCAATTTCAATACCACGATTGATAGGCCCCGGATGCATCACTATGGCATCAGGTTTGGCTTGGGACAAACGTTCTTTAGTGAGGCCATATAAACGAAAGTACTCACCTGCAGAGGGTAAAAAAGCAGAAGCCATACGCTCTGTCTGTAACCGGAGCATGATCACAACATCGACGTTATTGATCCCACTGTCCATGCTGCTATGGGTGGTGACGCCCATGCTCTCAATCGCATAGGGCATAAGCGTGTGAGGAGCAACCAGACGGATGTCGGTGCAGCCTAAGGTCTTCAAAGCATGGATCTGATCGCGAGCCACTCGGGAATGAAGAATGTCCCCTACAATAGCTACAGAGAGCGGTTCGAAAGATCCTTTATGGCGGCGAATAGTGAGCATGTCAAGCATGGCTTGAGTTGGGTGGGCATGGCGTCCGTCGCCAGCATTAATAATGGCCACATCTGGAGTTACTTGCTCTGCGATAAAATGAGCTGCCCCAGAATCACTGTGCCGCACGACAAACATGTCACTGTGCATGGCACGCAAGTTTTGTAGGGTGTCGAGCAGACTTTCGCCTTTGCTGGCAGCTGACGTTTTTATGTCTAAGGTGAGTACGTCGGCTGACAAGCGTTGGGCGGCTAGTTCAAAAGTGCTACGGGTACGAGTAGAGTTTTCAAAAAACAAGTTCACCACTGTCCGACCACGCAAGAGAGGCACCTTTTTTACCTCTTGATTACCCACCACTACAAATGAATCCGCAGTGTCTAAAATGCGTTCTAACATGATCCGATCTAGCCCCTCTGGGGTTAAAAAGTGGCGTAATTCACCACTTTTGGTGAGCTGCAATTTTGCTAAATTATTCATGATTGGCTTGCTCAATAATAGATAATTTTAAATTTTCAGGGCCATCAAGTTGCAGGTACTGTCCTGCTTCTAAATCTAAGGCTAGGGCGCAAACATCGGCTTGAATGGGCAATTCACGTTGGTTTACGCTGCATAATGTCACCAGTTTTATGCTGGCTGGTCGGCCAAAGTCAAACAGTTCATTCATCGCCGCGCGGACTGTGCGGCCACTCATCAACACGTCATCAACAAGTAACAAGTGACGGTCATTAATGCTGAAAGGTAGGGAAGAGGGACTCACTTGGGGATGAAGACCATTTTTCGAGAAATCATCTCGATAGAAAGCAATATCTAGTTGACCCAAAGGTGCTTGAAGATGTTCAGCGATTGCCTTCGCCAGCCAGACTCCACCCGTATGGATGCCAATAACCAGAGGTTGATCAAGAGCTTGGGTGTTAATAAGTTGATTGATTTGGTCTAACAAATGGCTAATGAGGGCGGGAGTGTCTGCTAATTCTGGGTGTTGCTGGTTTGATGTGGCTCCCATCAGGCTTCCTCTTTGTAGGTGTTAGACGCCTCTCATTATAGTAGCGTCGTTTAGGTCAAAATGGCACGTTTGATAAGCGGTGTTTAGTCTCATTAAACCAACTTTGCAGTATTAATCCAGCAGCGATGCCATCGACTCCATACTTTTTCCAATCCTTGCCACCACCCGCATCTAGGTGCTCTCTTTTAGCGGCTTGGGTGGATAGACGTTCGTCCACTACATAACAGGGACGGTCAAAACGTGCCCCTAAACGGTTGGCAAATTTCCGCGCTCTTAGGGCCATTTCGCCGATCGAACCGTCCATATTATACGGAATTCCAACCACAAATGCTTGTGCTTGCCAATCGCTGACGAGGCTTTCCAAGGTCTGCCAGTCGGGGATACCATCTTGAGCCTTTATGGGAGCTAATACAACAGGCTGGGTCAAAGGATTGCTCGCAAAGGCAACGCCAATGCGTTTACTTCCAAAGTCAAAACCCAGTAGATTAAGAGACTTATCCATGGCCAATCTTGGTGGAAATCAGATTAATATCAATGCCTAATAAGTCAGCCGCCGCCTGGAAGCGATCCTCGGGGGCCATATTAAATACAATGTCTGCGTCAAATGGGCAGCACAGCCAAGCATTCTCAGCCAGTTCTTGCTCTAGTTGACCTGGTCCCCATCCAGCATAGCCCAAGGCAATTAGACTGTGTTCAGGGCCTGCGGCGTGGGCGATATCGTTAATCACATCAGAAGAGGTGGTGAGGCACAAGTCTTCGGAAACCCGAATACTCGATTTCCATTGTTTATTGCGTAATGGCGTGTGCAATACAAAACCATGTTCAGGTTGCACTGGGCCACCAGTAAATATTGGCTGTTCAACGTCTGTTACATTTGCATCGGAGATATCAAGTTGTGGCAGTATATCTGTAAAAGCAATGTCATTTGCTCGATTAATGACTAGGCCCATGGCACCTTTTTCGCTGTGCTCACAGATGTAGACTAAGCTACGAACAAAGTTCTCGTCTTCCATTTGGGGCATGGAGATCAGCATAAAATGATGCAAACTGTTGGTGTTAGGTTTTGCTGTCATTAAGTACTCCTTGCAGCCAATAACTGGCTAATGTGCTGCATCAGCAAATTGGCGATATTAGAGCCCGTTTGATCGTCAATCTCACGAATACAGGTCGGGCTTGTGACGTTGATTTCTGTAAGACTGTCACCGATAACGTCTAGGCCTGCAAAATGAATTTCTTTAGCCCTCAGTGTGGGTCCAATTTGTTCACAGATCCACTGATCACGATCAGTTAGGGGCCTAGCAACGCCAGAGCCACCGGCGGCCAAGTTGCCACGGGTTTCACCTGATGATGGAATGCGCGCTAAAACGTGATCAACGGGATAGCCATTGATCATTAGGATGCGCTTGTCACCCTCTTTAATCGCTGGTAAATAGCGCTGCGCCATAATCTGTTGTTGACCAAATTCAGTCAGAGTCTCAATGATCACATTGAGATTAGGTTCGTCTTTGCGGGCTCGAAAAATAGACGTGCCTCCCATGCCATCAAGCGGTTTGAGAATGATATCGCCATGGTGTGTGTGGAAGTCTTTAAGCACCCTAGCATCACTGGCGACCAGAACCTCTGGGCAACATTCTGGGAATTGTGTTGCAAATAGTTTTTCGTTGCAGTCGCGCAGGCTTTGAGGCTTATTGATAATCAAAGCTCCCGCATCTTCAGCTTGACTCAAAAGATAGGTGGTGTGTAAAAATTGACTATCAAAAGGAGGGTCTTTGCGCATAAGAATCACATCTAGATCGCCAAGTGGCGATGCATGTTGTTCGTCTAGCTCATAAAAATGATGCGCATCACGCATGACACTTAATGGAGCCATGAGCCCCATAGCAACACCTTGTTCTGCATAGAGGTGTTGTGGCTCCATGTAAAATATCTGCCAGCCTCGGTCTTGGGCGGCCCAAAGCATAGCTAGAGAGCTATCTTTTTTGAAGTTGATATTGTGGATAGGGTCCATGATGATGCCTAAGCGTATCGTCATCTGTCTTGTATCTCAGTGAGTCGGGGTGACAGGTCACCCCAAACGTATTGCAGTAAGGTTAAAGCGGCTATGGGGGCTGTTTCTGTGCGCAGGATACGGGGCCCTAGACTGAGTCCAGTATAGCCTTCCGTATGCGCTTGCTCAACTTCCTTGGGAGTGAACCCACCCTCTGGCCCCACTAAAAGGGCACAACTCAAAGGCGCTTGTTGTCCTTCTAAAGGTCTAGTTTCATGGGGGTGCAACACCAACTTAACCTCAGCTGAAGTGTTTTCAAGCCAAGTGCTTAACGCTTGTGGAGAGTGAATTAAGGGTACGTCGATGCGCCCGCTTTGTTCGCAAGCACTGATGGCAATTTGCTGCCAGTGAGCGAGGCGTTTAATTTGCCGTTGATGGTCCAGCTTAACTTCACAGCGGCTACTATATAACGGCGTGATTTCATTGACCCCAAGTTCAGTGGCTTTTTGGATCACATAGTCCATGCGTTCCCCACGAGACATAACCTGCCCCAAGTGGGTGTGCAGTACAGACGCTTGGGGTGCCTCTAATTGAGCACTAATCAATACCCGAACAATCTTCTTACTAATATTTGAAATGTGAGCGCTTACTTGCGTTCCACCTTGATTAAACAAGATAACTTCTTGTTTTTCCTGCATTCGAAGGACCTTGCCTATATAATGCCCAGCGGCCACCTCTAGTTCAATAGTTTGTCCTAAAGGCAGTGGCTGTGGAGTATACAGACGAGGTGTGCGCATGGCTTATAAGCCAGCTGCCAGACGGAGAATTTCAGCCTTGTCAGTGTGCTCCCAAGTGAAATTGGGGTTGTCACGGCCAAAATGACCATAGGCGGCTGTGTCACGGTAGATTGGGCGTTTTAAATCTAACATCTCAACTAAACCTCCTGCTTTAAGATCAAAATGACTGCGCACTAAAGCTTCAATGTCAGCATCACTAATCTTACCACTACCAAAGGTATTAAGGCTGATAGACGTGGGTTCAGCAACACCAATGGCGTAAGAAATTTGTATCTCACAGCGCTCTGCTAAGCCTGCAGCCACGATATTCTTTGCCACGTAGCGGCCTGCATAAGCGGCACTACGGTCCACTTTCGATGGGTCTTTGCCAGAAAATGCACCGCCACCGTGGCGTGCCATACCCCCATAGGTGTCGACAATAATTTTACGACCTGTTAAGCCACAGTCACCTACCGGGCCACCAATCACAAAATTGCCTGTGGGGTTAATGTGATATTGAGTGTCTGCCGTGAGCCAATGGGCTGGAATCACAGGACGGATAATATGTTCCATGACGGCAGCACGAAGGCTGGCTAAGTCGATATCGGCGCTATGCTGAGTGGAGACGACGACGGCATCCACAGACAAAGGCTTACCATCACTGCCATAACGAAAAGTCAGTTGACTCTTGGCGTCTGGGCGCAACCAAGGCAAGGTTCCATCTTTTCGCACTTTAGCCTGCTGTTGCATTAATTTGTGGGCATAGTGAATGGGTGCAGGCATCAGGCTTTCAGTTTCATTACTGGCATAGCCAAACATCAAGCCTTGGTCGCCAGCACCTTGTTCCTTATTGCTGTCAGCGCTTTCATCGACACCCATAGCAATGTCAGAAGATTGCTTGCCAATGGCGTTTAAAATAGCACATGAGGCGCCATCAAAGCCCATTTCTGAGGACGTGTAGCCGATGTCTGTAATCACTTCACGCACGATGTCTTCAATGTCCACCCAAGAGTCAGTGCGAACTTCGCCTGCCACTAGAACGAGACCTGTTTTAATAAGGGTTTCTACAGCGACACGGGATTCTGGATCTTTTTCCAACATGGCATCAAGGATGGCATCAGAAATTTGATCGGCGATTTTGTCAGGGTGTCCTTCGGATACTGATTCGGACGTAAATAGAGTGTATTGGTTCATAACCATGCCTCGTAATTGAATGCTAATGAATGCTTTACGGACATCCTTAACAGTGACTTAATTACCAGCCAAACATGCTGTCTGGCTGATTCCTTGGTTGCTGCGGTGAGGTTTGCAGAACCGGCGCTCATTATAAGGCACAGGTTGCAGGAATGCATGGCTTATTGACGCTATAGTCGACATTTAGGTCATATAATATAAGATTATTGGGATAGGACGCATTTACATCCCCAAAGTGTCACTTTGGGTTCACTCTAAAGCACTTGTCTGATCAAAGTTGAAGATGAACCTTTAGGTCGCTAATGCAGGTGGCTTTCTTAAAAATATTGCACTGAAAAAAGCATTTGAATAAGGTATGTGAAAACCATGTGAAAAGTTATATGAAAAGGAGCGACATTTAATGACTGATCAGGAAACCATTGGCGTTTATAATCGCCAAGTAGAACGTTATTTAAAAATGGTGGATGGGCCCGAAGAAGACCCAATATTGATGTGCTTTATTGATCGCTTTAAAGCCAGTGACTACATCCTTGATTTAGGTTGTGGCCCAGGTCATGCTGCTGCAGTTATGCGCAGTAAAGGATTACTCGTTGATCCCGTTGATGCTGCCGCAGAAATGGTAAAGTTGGCGAATGAAAAGTTCACTATAAGCGCTCGGCAGGCAAATTTTAGTGATATTGATGCCACTGACCTCTACCATGGTGTGTGGGCTAATTTCAGTTTATTGCATGCTCACACTAAAGACTTAGAATTTATTTTATTAGCCCTGCATAGAGCTCTGAAACCCAAAGGCTTTATGCACTTGGGTATGAAATTGGGCCAAGGCTCACAACGGGATAGGTATGGCCGGTATTACGCCTATTACTCTCAAGCTGAATTAGAAGACCATGTCAACAATGCAGGCTTTACTGTTAAGAAGGTCGATTTGGGCACAGCCGCGGGTATGGCTGGGGATATGGAGCCTTGGATTGCATTGACTGGACTGGCGCGATAAATAAGTAGACCACTGCGTCATTTGGTTAGCCTGTAAATTCTTAAAGTGAAACATCTTGGCAGTGCCATTGCAGGTGAATCTTCAGTTACTTTTCGAGATTAGCTATAAAATGCTGTTTATTAGCCCAGAAAGGGATTTGTTGATTGTGTCTTAGGCTTGAGTAAGGGAAAATACACGTCTTAAATTAGTACTCAATTTGTGTATTCAACCTTTTTAAAGGACTCTTTTCATGCCTACTCGTCGCGACTTAGCTAATGCCATCCGAGCCCTTAGTATGGACGCTGTCCAACAAGCTAACTCTGGCCACCCAGGTGCGCCTATGGGCATGGCTGATATCGCTGAAGTTTTATGGAACGATTTCATGAGCCATAATCCGGCTAACCCCGAATGGTTAAATCGAGATCGCTTTGTCTTATCCAATGGCCATGGTTCAATGCTGCTCTACTCGCTGCTGCACTTGAGCGGCTATGAGTTATCCATTGACGATGTGAAAAGCTTTCGTCAGCTGCACTCCAAGACTGCGGGCCACCCTGAATATGGTTATGCACCCGGTATCGAAACTACCACAGGTCCGTTAGGGCAAGGCATGACTAATGCCATTGGCATGGCCTTGGCAGAAAAAACTTTGGCGGCTCAATTTAACCGTCCGGGGCATCATATTATTGATCACCACACCTACACCTTCCTAGGTGACGGCTGTTTGATGGAAGGTGTATCCCATGAGGCTTGCTCCTTGGCGGGCACCCTAGGCATCGGCAAATTAATTGCTTTTTACGATGACAATGGTATCTCTATTGATGGTGAAGTAGAGGGCTGGTTTACTGATGACACGCCGAAGCGTTTTGAAGCCTATGGTTGGCAGGTTATTCCTGCCATTGATGGCCACGATGCAGACGCCTTGTTTGCTGCTATTGAAGCGGCTAAAAGTAACACTGAGCAACCCACCTTAATTTGCTGTAAAACCATTATTGGTTTTGGATCACCTAATAAGCAAGGTAAAGAGGACTGCCATGGTGCGCCCTTGGGGGCAGATGAAATTGCCTTAGCGCGCAAAGAACTGGACTGGACCTATGGTGCATTCGACATTCCGGCAGAGGTCTACGAAGAATGGAGTGCCCTTGATGCGGGTGACGACGCCGAACAGATTTGGAACCAATCCTTTAACGCTTACCACAAGGCTCACCCTGATCTAGCCACTGAGCTTTTGCGCCGTGTAGCGGGAGACTTGCCAGCAGATTTTGAATCCCAAGCTCAAGCTTATGTGGAACAGCTGCAAGCTGAAGGTTCTAATATTGCCAGTCGCAAGGCCTCACAAAATTCTATTAATGCGTTTGGTCCACTATTGCCTGAACTTTTAGGTGGTTCTGCAGACCTTGCAGGATCTAACCTTACCAAGTGGTCTGGCACCAAAGGCATCACCAGAGATGATGCGAGCGGTAACTATGTGTTTTATGGTGTGCGCGAATTTGCCATGTCTGCCATGATGAATGGTATGGCTCTTCACGGTGGTTTTATTCCTTACGGTGCGACTTTTCTTGTATTTATGGAATACGCTCGCAATGCTGTGCGCATGGCGGCCTTGATGCGCCAGCGTGTGTTGTTTGTGTATACCCACGATTCGATCGGTTTGGGTGAAGATGGTCCAACCCATCAGCCTGTCGAACAAATAGCCAACTTACGCTTAACGCCGCATCTCGATACATGGCGACCATGTGACACGGTTGAATCTGCAGTGGCATGGAAAACGGCCCTTCAACGCACAGATGGCCCCTCAGCACTAATTTTTTCGCGCCAAAATTTGTCCCATCAGCAGCGTGATGCATCACAGTTAGCTAATTTGACTCGGGGTGGTTATATTCTACAAGACTGCCAAGGTGTTCCTGAAGCGATTATTATTGCCACTGGTTCTGAGGTCGGCATCGCTCAGCAAGCGACAGAGACGCTGACTAAGCAAGGCCACAGGGTCAGATTGGTATCAATGCCCTGTACTGAATTGTTTGAGCGTCAGGATGCTGACTACCAGGCGCACGTGTTACCGCCTTCTATCACCGCCCGTGTTGCTGTTGAAGCGGCCCACACAGACTATTGGTATAAGTATGTTGGATTAGCCGGCAAGGTGATCGGCATGACTGACTTTGGTGCATCTGCACCAGCTAATGAGTTGTTCGAAATGTATGGTTTTACCGCAGACAATATTGCCACTACCGTCACCAAGTTGTTGTAATTAAATCACAGCCATAAGGTCAAAATTATGCTGGCAGCTAAACGTATTGCGATCAACGGCTATGGCCGTATTGGTCGAGCAATTTTGCGGGCTATTGTGGAACGTGGCTTAGAAAATCAATTACAGATAGTCGCCATTAATGACTTAGGGATTGCTGAATCGGTAGTTTACGAAACGCGCTACGATTCAGTGCATGGCATTTTCCCAGCCACCGTAGAGGCGACGGATCAAGGCATGCAGGTGGTCACAGATCAAGGCATAACAAATATTGATCTGCTACAAGTCGCTGACGCCGATACTCTGCCCTGGGCTGATTTGGGTATTGATTTAGTGTTGGAGTGTTCAGGTAACATGAGCGACCGCAAACGTGCTCAACAGCACCTAAATGCGGGTGCGAGCAAGGTTTTGATTGGAGCTGCCGCGGGCACGGAGGTGGATCTTACGGTGGTTTATGGTATCAATCATGATCAGCTTAAACCATGGCATCGAATCGTTTCCAATGCCTCTTGCACCACTAATTGCATGGCTCCTGTCTTGAAACCCATCAATGATAACATTGGTATTGAGGATGGTTTAATGACCACCATACATGCCTACACCAATGGTCAGGTGCTCACTGATACAGTGATTGATAAAACAGACTTGAGACGGGGTCGCTCGGCCACCCAATCAATGATACCTACATCTACTCACGCCAGTGACGCCTTGGGTTGGGTATTGCCAGAGCTGGCAGATAAGATCACCGGTATTTCTATGCGTGTGCCCACCATTAACGTGTCTGTAGTCGATTTAGTATTCCGTCCAAGCCGCAATGTGACAGTGGCTGAAGTTAACCAAATTATGGCCCATGCTGTGGCCCAAGATCGCCATGATGTGCTGGGTTATAATGAACAACCCTTAGTGTCGATTGATTTTAACCATTGTTCGAAATCAGCCTCGTTTGACGCCACCCAAACCATGAAAATGGGTCAGCTCATTAAGATTCTAGCTTGGTATGATAATGAATGGGGATACGCTAATCGAATGGTTGACGTGGCCTTGGCGATGTTCAAAACAGATCTGGTAACTGCTCAGGAAAACCCATGACCATCATTAAAATGACCGATTTAGATTTGCGTGGTCAGCGGGTATTAATCCGTGAAGATCTCAACGTACCCATCAAAGATGGCGTAATAAGCAGTGATGCTCGTTTGCGAGCAGCATTACCAACCATCAAAATGGCCTTGCAGTTAGGTGCTAAAGTGATGGTGATGTCACACTTGGGACGCCCACAAGAAGGTGTTTATGATGAACAGTTTTCTTTAGCGCCCGCGGCAGACTATTTAGGGGCAAAATTGCAATGTCATGTGCGTTTGCAAAAAGACTGGTTAAACAGGGTGGACATTAACGACGGCGAGTTGGTGATTTTAGAAAACTGTCGTTTTAATGTTGGTGAAAAAGCCAATGATGATGCTTTATCAAAAAAAATGGCAGCCTTGTGTGACGTTTATGTGAACGATGCGTTTGGCACTGCACACCGAGCTCAGGCGAGTACCCATGGCATTGCTAAGTTTGTAAAAATTGCCTGTGCTGGACCGCTATTAGTTGCTGAGCTTGATGCCTTAGGTAAAGCGTTAGATAACCCCAAACGCCCTTTTATCGCCATTGTGGGTGGTTCTAAAGTGTCCACTAAGCTTACAGTGCTAGAAACCTTAGCTGACAAAGTAGATCAACTTATTGTTGGTGGTGGTATAGCCAACACCTTTCTTGCTGCAGCTGGATGTGCCATAGGCAAGTCGTTATATGAACCTAATCTTGTTGCTAACGCAAAAGCCTTAATGGAAAAAACAGCCATCCCACTGCCTACAGATGTAGTGACCGCCAAAGAATTCAGTGAGACCGCCACTGCAACCACTCAAGATGCCGCCAATGTTGCTGCTGATGAGATGATTATGGATGTGGGCCCAGACACGGCGCTTCATCTTGCCAGCATTATTAAAAATGCGGGGACTATTATTTGGAATGGGCCTCTGGGGGTATTTGAATTTGATCAGTTTGGTGGTGGTACTGAAATTTTGTCACACGCCATCGCCGCATCGTCTGCATTTTCTATCGCCGGTGGTGGTGATACACTGGCGGCTGTAGATAAATATAATATTGCAGATCAAGTGTCTTATATTTCCACTGGTGGTGGTGCATTTCTTGAATTTGTGGAAGGCAAGGAATTGCCTGCAGTGGCCATTCTAGAGCAACGTGGCCTGTAATTAGAATTTAACTTACCCTATACGGAGAACACTCATGGCTTTAGTTAGCATGCGTCAACTTTTGGATCACGCCGCAGAGAATGGCTACGGTATTCCATCTTATAATGTCAACAATCTGGAACAAATGCGGGCCATTATGCAGGCTGCTGATGCATCGGATAGCCCAGTGATCGTGCAAGCTTCTGCGGGCGCCCGTAAGTACGCCGGATCAAATTTTTTAAAACACATGATCTTGGCCGCTATTGAGGAATTTCCACACATTCCAGTGTGCATGCATTTAGACCATGGTAATTCGGCTTCTACTTGCCAGCGCGCTATTGCTATGGGCTTCTCCTCAGTGATGATGGATGGGTCTTTAGGTGAAGATTCTAAAACACCAACCAGCTATGATTACAATGTAGAGGTCACCCAACGAACCGTTGAAATGGCCCATGCGTGTGGTGTTTCTGTGGAAGGAGAATTAGGCTGTTTGGGTTCTTTAGAAACAGGTGAGGCGGGCGAAGAAGATGGTGTGGGTGCGGCTGGCAAATTAACCCTTGAACAAATGTTAACAGACCCTGATGAAGCCGCAGATTTTGTTGCCAAAACTAAAGTTGATGCCTTAGCAATCGCCTGTGGGACGAGTCACGGAGCCTATAAATTTACTCGCCCACCAACGGGGGATATTTTAGCCATTGACCGAATTCGAGAGATCCATAGTAAGATTCCTGATACCCATCTTGTGATGCATGGCTCGTCGTCTGTGCCCCAAGACTGGCTCGCTGTGATCAATGAATTTGGCGGCGCCATTCCTGAGACCTATGGTGTGCCAGTCGAACAGATTGTAGAAGGTATTAAGCATGGCGTACGCAAAGTCAATATTGATACCGATTTGCGCTTGGCCTCAACGGGTGCTGTGCGACGCTTCTTAGCTGAAAATCCAAGTGAATTTGATCCGCGTAAATTCCTCGCTGTGACGATAAATGCGATGCAGACTCTATGCCAGGCGCGTTATGAGGCTTTTGGTGCAGCGGGCAACGCGAGTAAAATTCGTCCTGTGGGCTTAGAGGCGATGGCAGATATGTACGGGGTATAAGCCAATCTAGATCGACTCCATTTGAGTTTCTAGTGCTGGGTGAATAGGTTTTCTTGGGAGGCTTCACCTTTTTTACATGCGGCTAGTGGCTGCTTTACTCTAAACTCTTCGAGTGAGGGTAAAGCGGATGTTATCAATGAGTCTAGCTTTGCCTAAGTAAGCCGCTGCGACGATGACTAGTTGCTTGTCATCTAATGTAGGCGCTTGTAAGTCATTTTGGCGGCAAATTTTGAAGTAATCGCGCTTAAAGCCAACAGTTTCTAGCTTGCATTGGGCCACTTCTTCGAGTTTTAATAGATCAGTTTCACCGGCTTCAATGGCCATTCGACAAGCAACTAGACAGGCATACAATTGGGCAGCTCGGTCTAATTCCTCTGCACTAAGATAACCGTTACGTGAACTTAATGCGAGGCCAGTTTCGGTGCGTGCTATGGGGGCTCCAATAATGTTAACAGGCAAGCAAAGATCATCGGTCATTTGTTGAATGACCAAAAACTGCTGGTAATCTTTTAATCCAAAAATAGCCACATCTGGCTGTACAATGCCCAATAACTTGGTGACTACTGTTGCTACTCCAGTAAAGTGTCCCGGTCGACTTTTACCACACAAAAGACTATCTAGGTGAGGTACGCTGACTAAGGTCAAACTGAGGTTAGTTGTGGGATACATTTCACCCACTGATGGCGCAAATAACACATGGCAACCGCGGCTCATTAGTTTTTCTTGATCAGACATAAAGGTGCGCGGGTAACCATTGAAATCTTCTCCAGGACCAAATTGCAGAGGGTTGACAAAAATGCTGGCCACCACCAAGTCAGCTTCTTCTAAAGCCCGGTCGATAAGCTGTAAGTGACCTTCATGCAAATTGCCCATAGTGGGCACAAAAGCAATCTTTTTATGTTCTAATTTGGCTTGCCAAAGGTGGCTGCGCAATTGACTAATATGGTCGATGGTATGCATAAATATAATGTCGAAAATTTAGCTGAAACAATGCTCAGGGGCTGGAAAAAGACCCGCTTTGACTTCTGAGACATAAGCCTCTAAGGCTGAGAGTATGTCACCTTCTTGCTTTAAGAAGTTCTTTACAAAGCGTGCAGGCTTGCCTGGAGTAATGCCCAGCATATCGTAAATTACGAGCACTTGAGCGTCCGTGTCTGCACCTGCACCAATACCAATAACGGGCACAGCAACAGCTTGGGTGATGGCTTTACCTAAACTACTTGGTACACATTCTAACAAAATCATACTCGCACCCGCTGCTTCGAGTTCAATGGCTTCTTGCAGGAGGCTCGCTGCTTGTTCTGGAGATTTACCTTGTACACGGTAGCCACCTAATTTATTCACGGCTTGAGGCGTTAACCCGAGGTGAGCGCATACGGGAATACCCTGTTCGAATAGCTTTTGGATGGTGGGCTTGAGCCAAAGTCCACCCTCTAATTTAACAATTTGGGCCCCCGCCTGCATCAAATCTGTAGCGTTGGTCATGGCTTGTTCGATAGTGCGGTAACTCATAAATGGCATATCAGCCATAATCAAAGCGTCACTATTGCCCACTTCTACACAGCGTGTGTGATAGACCATTTGCTCCATGGTCACAGGAAGCGTGGAATCATGACCTTGCAATACCATGCCTAAAGAATCACCCACCAAGATAATATCTACGCCAGCTTGGTTGACTCGTTGGGTGAAACTGGCGTCGTAACTGGTAAGACATGTCGCTTTTTCACCGGCTTGTTTAAGGCACGTTAGGCTGTGCAGCGTCGTTTTAGACATGGGGTATTAGCTCCAAATGGTTGTGCAAGGCAATGTTATTGAGTTAACTGTCAAGGCAGACTAAACCATCTATTGGGCAATGCTGCAACAGATCTTGAATCTTTGTACCACTGGGTAACACTAATTTTGGGCAAAGTTCATACAATGGACCAATAACAAAGTCTCGGTTATTTATCTCTGCATGGGGCACTGTTAAGCGAGCATTTTGAATGCTTAGATCGCCAAATAATAGTAAGTCTAAATCGAGTGTGCGGGGGCCCCAATGCCGTTCGCGCACTCGTTGATGGCTTTGTTCTATCGCTTGCAGATGGTCTAGCAGCACCAGCGGCTCTAGAGTGGTCTCTAGCATCACCACTGAATTGATAAAATCATCTTGGTCTTGAGGGCCCACGGGCTTACTCAAATAGAGCTTAGATGTCAATATTAGTTGACTTTTTGGCAATATTTTTAGATCTTCTACTGCCTGGTGAATGTGTTGTATTGGGTTATCTAAATTACTGCCTAAGCCAATGTATGCGTTAACCATCTTCATTCTCTTTTGGCTTTTTGGGCACACGTTTTTTGGGCGCGGCTTTGCCTAGATCTTTGGTCATTTGCTCACGCCTTTCACCACTTGCAAACTGGTATTCTGTCCACCATTCGCCAAGGTTTCCTAGGTCTTCACCACTGGCTTCGCGTAATAATATAAAATCATAAGCGGCCCTAAAACGTTTATTGTCTACTAACTCTGCTGCCCTGCTGCCGTGGCGTCGTGGAAGTCTGAGTTGCATGTCCCATATCTCCTTCATGGGGGTACTAAATCGCCTCGGAATAGAGGTGTGTTTAACTTGCTGTAATATGACATCTTGCGCCGCTTGGTGCATTGCCGGAATGGGCGGCATATTACGAATTTGGGCTAATTTTTGTTGCAGGGGATGCCACAACAGCGCCGCCAATAAATAAGCAGGTGTGACGCTCTTACCTTGAGCAATGCGTTCGTCAGAATTACGCAGTGCTAAAATAACAAAATCTTCCACTTGAAAATCTTCTGTAATATCGCTTTCAATTGCTGCGTCAGTCGCAGGGAATAAAAACTTAAATAAATCATAGTCGCGCAATAAATAGTATGTCTGTTCTCCATTGCCAGATAACAGCAACTTCAATATTTCCTCAAACATTCGCGCTGCAGGTATTGGTTCGAGAAGGTGACCCAGTGTATGAATTGGCTCTGCCGTAGCAGGATCAATGACAAAATCTAACTTGGCGGCAAAACGAATGGCCCTGAGCATACGCACTGGATCTTCTCGGTAACGGGCCTGAGGGTCCCCAATAATGCGAATGCTGCGTTTTTCTATGTCTTCAATACCCCCTGCAAAGTCGTGGATAGCGAAGCCATTAATGTTGTAGTACATAGCGTTGATGGTGAAATCACGTCGCATCGCGTCGTCATCTACTGTGCCATAAACGTTGTCACGCAATAACATACCATTTTCAGCTTGTTTCGCCTGGTTGCTATTCTCACTAGAGTGGTGGCTTGCTCGAAAGGTAGCTACTTCGATAATCTCACGGCCAAAGCGCACGTGCACTAAGCGAAAGCGACGGCCAATAAGAATAGAGTTTCTAAATAGCTTATGCACTTGTTCTGGGTGCGCGTCGGTGGCAATGTCAAAATCTTTCGGGTGTTTTCCTAACAGGATGTCGCGCACGCCTCCCCCGACCAAGAAACCTTGGTAACCCGCATCTTTGAGACGATAAAGCACCTTGAGTGCGTTGTCACTGATGTCGCGGCGAGAAATGCCATGATGATCTCGAGTGATGATGTTAGGCCCATCGGGCGCTGTTGTTGCTGCTGGTTGATTGCCTTTGACCCTGTTAACCAGCCTAGAAATAAAACCCATAGAAGTCATCAACTCAGTTCGGTGAAAAATCAAAAAACAAACCTAGCGCGCATTCTACCACTGCCCAGCTAGCTAGACAAAGGCAATAGGATCCTGCATGCGTTTGGGTACACATTCAATATCCCATTGCCCAGCGGCCCACTCCAATTGCTCTGCCACAGGGGCTTGGCGCAAGCCACACGGCGCAGGATGGCCAAGACGTTCCAAAGCTTCAGACATTAGGGCTGGTGCCTGCAGCATGTCCAATGGAGTTGCTAGATTTTGTTTGCTTAGCTTTTGCCCTTGACCATTGACAATAATAGGCAGGTGCCCATAACTAGGTTGTTTGTAGTTTAAACACGCTTGCAGCCAGACTTGCTGAGGAGTTTGTTGGTAAAGGTCACTACCCCGAATAATATGACTTATTTTTTGCTGGGCATCATCTACCACGACAGCAAGCTGATAAGAGAACAGTTGATCTTTACGCTGGAGGACAAAATTACCCACTTCATCGGCTAAATGCTGTGTTTGGGGTCCCATAATAGCGTCTTCTACGGTGATGCTTATCGCGGGAGTTGCAACACGCATTGCTACCTCCAGTTGGGATGGCGGCTGCTCCAAGCAATTACATCGATAGAGGGGCTGGCTGTTTAGCTGTGCACGGCTGCAGCTACAGGAGAAAACATACCCTTGCTGGACTAGCAGTTCTAGGGCTTCCTTATAGGCTGGCTGGCGTTGACTTTGGCGCATAGGTTCTTCGTCCCAATGCAATCCAAAGGTGTCTAGGCAGCGAAGAATTTCATCAATAGAGCCGGGGGCAGTGCGAGGTGGGTCTAAGTCTTCTATGCGCACTAACCAACGGCCTTTATTGACCCGCGCGTCTAGATAACTGGCAACCGCAGTAACCAAAGAGCCAAAGTGTAAAGGACCGCTGGGCGTTGGAGCAAAGCGGCCTACATAGCTCATCTTAGGCCTATTTACCTAATTGCTTCTCTTTAATTTCGGCCAGCGTCTTGCAGTCAATGCATAGAGTCGCGGTAGGCCTGGCTTCTAAACGACGGATGCCAATTTCAACACCACACGTATCACAATAGCCATATTCATCTAGTTCAATTAACTCCAACGTATCATTAATTTTGTTGGTCAACTTACGTTCCCGATCGCGGGCTCTAAGTTCAAGAGAAAATTCTTCTTCTTGACTGGCTCGATCGTTGGGGTCGGCAAAGTTAGCAGCGTCTTCTTTGAGGTGGTTAACGGTGCGGTCAACTTCTTCCATTAAGTCTTGTTTCCAAGCATGCAAGATCTGTTTGAAGTGATCTCGCTGGTCGGGACTCATGTAGTCCTCACCGCTTTTTACCTTGTATGGCATAAAGTGTTTTAAGAGTGATGTATTTGCGTCTGGCATAGCTTGATTCATTGTTGAGGGCAGCAACTTTAGGTGATACAACCAGAAAGTATGCGCCAGTTAACGGTCTACGTTTTAACGCGGGAAAATAGCAGAATAATGTTAAGAAATCTAGTAAAAATCAGACCTTCTTCGATATATTTCAAATTTTCATACCAGTTTAGACCAACAGTTCCTATTATTTTCGTATACAATTCATGCTCTTGCTTCGTTTTAATCAGTTTTTTTCTGCGAGTATTCTAAACGCCAACTGCGGTTATACTAATATTAGTTCAATTATTAAATAGGGCAGGTGATAGGTCAGATGGAATTTTTATTAGCATTACAGCCCGCCACTTTGCAGCGTCGGTATAAACGCTTCTTAGCCGATGTAGTCACATCAGATGGAACCCCACTTACCTTACACTGCCCCAACACCGGTTCTATGAAAAACTGTGCACAACCTAATAGTAGGGTTTGGTTCTGGGATTCGGCCAATGAAAAGCGCAAATATGCTTGTACTTGGGAATTAGTCGAAGTCCAGCAGCAGTTTTTGGCATGTATCAATACTCAAAGAGCTAATGGATTAGTTGTGGAAGCTATAAATAACGCCACAATTACCCCATTACAAGGCTATAATAAACTAGAAACTGAGATTAAATACGGTCAAGAAAACAGTCGTATAGATATTTTTCTAAGCCAACATCAACACCAGCCAGACTGCTATGTTGAGGTGAAAAATGTGACTCTAATGGTCGGCCAAGGCCAAGGTCTGTTTCCGGATGCAGTGACGCAGCGTGGCAGTAAACACCTGCGTGAATTAGTGCACATGGTGTCGCAGGGATACAGGGCAGTTTTAGTCTATTGTGTGGCCCACACTGGAATTACTCAAGTTGCCCCAGCGTGGGACCTAGATCCTGCTTATGCAAAAACGTTAGTCTGGGCCATGGAGCAAGGTGTTGAAGTTATGGCTTATGGGGCGCACATTAGTTTAACTGAAATGAGTTTAGTAAGAGTTGTGCCGTTAAACCTAGGTTCAGGTGATTAAGCTGAAGGAATAGTACAATAAATTTGGTCATCAGACTCTTCCACGTTCACACGGGTAAGAGTCTGATGGTTGCATGGTCCACTAATGCACAACCCATGTTCAATCGTAAATAAGGCGGCATGGTTAGAGCAACGAATAAACTGCTTATCGCAGTCTAAAAATTGGTTAGGAAGGCATTGCAAGGGAATCTTGCGATGAGGGCAGCTGTTGAGGTAGGCCACAACCTTACCTTGATGACGTACAATAAACAGATTAGTACCACCAACAATAAAGCCTTTACTTTGGCCCTCTTTTAGCTTGGAGCTTTTGATAAGTGGGGTGGTTACTTGAGGTGGAATTGGAGTCATACATTTGGTTCATAAATTGAATGATTTGGCGGTTAGCATAACAGAATTGAGACCCTACATTGTCTAAGCAACGAGTGCGTAATAAAGTCACATCAAACAGTTCCCTAGGTTGGATATCCTGGATATGGATCTTTAAACTCACCACGGTATTGTTAGTCCTTGGGGTCGTGGCTTTGATATACATAGACGCCCAGATTAGACACCGGTTTGAGGGCCACAGGTGGTCTTTGCCAGCCAAGGTTTATGCGCGGCCATTAGAGCTTTTTACCGGTCAACAGTTGGCCCAAGGGCAACTAAAATTTGAGCTCACCCAGTTAGGTTATCGCTGGGTGACGCAAGCAAAGGCTCCTGGGCAAGTGCAAAAAACGAATCAGGGGATGATTATTTATAGCCGTGGTTTTCGCTTCGTGGGTGGCGATGAACAAGGTCATTTGGTTGAAGTTAACTTAGTAGGTGATAAAATTGTTGGCCTGCGTCAAACCTCTGGTGCGAGCATCGCCGTATTGAGACTTGAGCCACAATTAGTAGGTGGCATTTATCCTGCGCATAATGAAGACCGAGAACTGATTCAGTTGGATGACTTGCCGAATGGTTTTATTGAGACCTTGTTAGCCGTGGAAGATCGCCAATATTACGCTCACTATGGCGTCTCCCCGTGGGGTATTATGCGGGCGATGTGGGCAAATATTAGGGCGGGTGCCGTAGTGCAAGGTGGTAGTACCTTAACCCAACAACTAGTGAAGAACTTTTACCTTACCGATCAGCAAACGTTATGGCGTAAGCTCATTGAAGCCCCCATGGCTTTATTGTTAAATATCCACTACAGCAAAGATGAAGTGTTAGAGGTTTACCTTAATGAGGTATTTGCTGGACAATCAGGTAAGCGGGCTATCCATGGCTTTGGACTGGCCAGTCGGTTTTATTTTGGGCAACCTGTGAGTGAACTTAAATTACACCAAGTCGCCTTATTAGTGGGTTTAGTCAAGGGGCCCTCTTATTACAATCCTAGAAGACACCCAAAAAGAGCGACCAACAGGCGTAACTTAGTGCTGTCAGTTTTAGCTCAGCAAGGGCTCATTTCAGAAACCCAGAAAACCAACTATCAGGCTTTGCCATTAGACCTCACTGAGGCCAAGCAAGTCAGTCGTTATCCAGCCTATATGGATTTAGTCAGGCAGCAATTGAAACAGCACTATCAAGCCTCCTCTTTATCCAGTCATGGACTGCGCATCTTCACTAGTTTAGACCCATGGGTGCAGCAGCAAGCAGATAAGGCCATGCTTGAGCAAGTGGGTAAACTCAAGCAACGCTACAGCAATATAGAGGGCCTGCAAGGAGCTGCAGTGGTCAGTCACAGGGACAGTGGTGAGTTGTTAGCTCTAGTTGGTGATTATAATGGGGGCTATGCAGGGCACAATTGGGCCTTGGACGAAAGCCGCCAAGTGGGTTCGTTATTGAAACCTATCGTACACTTAGCAGCCTTAGAAACGGGGCGCTACAGCCCTAACAGCATTATTGATGATGCCCCAATCGCTTTACCTCAGCCGGATGGGAGTTTATGGCAGCCGCAAAATTACGATCGTAAATCCCATGGCAAAGTGCCTATGTACGAAACCTTGGTCAAATCTTATAATCAGGCTAATGTGCGCTTAGGATTGGATGTAGGGGTAGATAAAGTGCTGCAGCAATTACAACGAATGGGTGTGGAGCAAAGTATTCCTGCGTATCCTTCAGTGTTATTGGGTGCGGTTGAGATGTCTCCTTTACAAGTTAATCAAGTGTATCAGACCATTGCTAGCAATGGCTTCTATAGTCCCTTAAGCATAGTGCGTCAAGTGACAGAGGCGAATGGCAGGTTGTTGAGTAACTTCCCGTTTGCGGTGCGGCAAGTGGCCAGCAATGAATCAATTTATATGTTGCAGCATGAAATGCGTTTGGTGGCTAGCCAAGGCACAGCTAAGGGAGTTTATCGTTATTTGCCTAAGCAGCAAAAAGTGGCCGCAAAAACGGGTACGACAAATGATCAAAAAGACAGTTGGTTTGCTGGCTTTAGTGGCCTGCACGTTGCGACAGTATGGCTGGGAAGAGAAGACGCTAAACCCACACCACTAACAGGTGCTGGTGGAGCGCTAAATGTTTGGGGGCAGCTAATGCAGAACTTGGCTTATGCACACGACGAAGACATCAAGCCACAAACAGTAGCGCATTATTATTTAAACAGAGCCACTGGTGAGGCCATACCCGACAAATGCCCTAATGGTGTTTGGCTACCTATGCTGAAGACCTCAGCACCTTCCTTTAACGCAAGTTGTGGATATTAGTCAGTCATGTATAACAACAAAACTACGGCCTTTAAACTGGGGTTATTAATACTATTAGCGCTGCTTTTAGGTGCCTGTGCGGCGCCTAGCTATGGGCCGATGGTTGAAGATCGTAGTGTGCAAGCCAGGCCATCTGAACGCATTTCGGCCACAAGCTCTAACACCCCAGTCAAAGTGACAGACACTCCTGCAGCGTCTGCTCCTGCTATTACCCCTAAGCCTCAATCTGACGTGCCCCCAACAGCGACTATCACCATAACGGCGCAACCCATATCCAAGCCCATTATAGCGCCTCCAATAAACCAGGCAGCGGCTGCGCCACTCGTCCAAGACAAGGTGCAAGAAAAGGTAAAAGCACCAACTCTGCCTGCATCAAAACAAGCGGTGGTCGAGCAGTTACTGGCTGACGCTGACCAGCTAAAAGCTCAGGGAAAGGAGACTCAAGCAGTGATTCAATTACAAAGAGCTCAGCGTATTGCTCCGCGTGATCCTAAAGTTTATGCGCGTTTAGCCGCCTTGCAACTGTCTTTAGGTGAAGCTGCTAGAGCTGAGCAATTAGCCCTTAAAGGTTTAACTTTAGTGCCTAATAAAAAAACGTATCAATATTATTTTTGGAAACTTATTGGCGCTAGCCGAAGTCACTTAGGCGACTCAGAAGGTGAAGCTAAAGCCATAGTGGAATCCGCAAAATATAAGTAGCCGCCAAAAGCGAGTAGGGTTAAGCCACTCCAAAGCAACATAGTGCCAGTATGAAATGAGCCTAAGGTGACCATCATTAATGCAAAATAAAAGCCCACTCCGATATAGAGTCTGTTACTTGCTTGGCCCTGAAGTCTCGCTGTTCTTATAATTCGGTATATAGACCATAATGAGGCCAATAAGCAGATCCAGAGAATAAATTCACCATAAGCATGGCCATTTTCTGCTCGACGCATGAGTTCAAACATGGCGGCTAAAGCTAAAAAAATCCGACCCCAAGTAGCCCGTTGCCACTGCCATCCCATGGCCACATCTAACATGATTAATGCCATCATTGGAAACCCTACGTACAAGCTCAGATTTTGACCCAAAACGACCATTTCAGATTCAATAAGTGGGCTCAGAATTGGACTGTTGGTAAAGCACGCGTAGGCCCCTAACCAGAGGCACGAAGCTGCTATTTTATGGGTGTCTTGAAGCCTTTTGAGGCGCCACAGAACGCACCCAAAGAGAATTAGGCTGGCCGCTACTAATAGGTAACTGAAGCTCAACATCAATTAAAGTTGCGCAAAAGCTCTTTCGGCTGCATCAAGTGTGTGCATCAGTTCTTTTTCTCCATGGGCAGTAGAAACAAATCCCGCCTCAAATGCTGAAGGGGCTAAGTAGACTCCATGCTGCAGCATTAAGTGAAAAAAGCGGCTAAATTTTTGTCCATCACAAGCCATAGTTTCGGTAAAGCAAGTCACTTGTGTTTGGTCCGTAAAAAACAGTCCAAACATGCCTCCGACTTGGTTGGTGTGGAAGTCTACCTTGGCCGCACTAGCTCGCTCTTTCATACCTGACAAAAGTCTGCTGGTGTAGTCGGTTAGTTGCTCATAAAAACCAGGCTGGCTCACTTCATCGAGCATGATTAAGCCTGCACTCATGGCGACTGGATTGCCTGATAGTGTACCTGCTTGGTAAACTGGACCTATTGGAGAGAGGGAGTGCATCACCTCACTTTTACCACCAAAGGCTGCCACTGGCATACCACCACCAATGACTTTGCCTAACGTGGTTAGGTCTGGTGCGATGTTATAAAGTCCTTGAGCACATTGGGGGCCAACGCGAAAGCCGGTCATTACTTCGTCAAAGATTAAAAGAGCGCCGCTGGCATCACACGCATCCCGTAAACATTGTAAGAAACCTTCTTCTGGCACCACAAGGTTCATGTTGCCAGCAACTGGCTCTACGATAATGCAGGCTATTTCGTGACCCATAGTAGCAAAAGTGTGTTGCACGCTCTCAAGGTCATTGTAGCTAAGGGTTATGGTATGTTGGGCAATGCTGTCGGGCACTCCTGGGGAGCTAGGGACGCCTAGAGTGAGAGCGCCAGAACCAGCTTTGACTAATAATGAATCAGAGTGACCATGGTAGCAGCCTTCAAACTTTACGATTTTGTCGCGCCCCGTATGACCCCGAGCAAGCCGAATAGCGCTCATGGTGGCTTCAGTACCAGAACTGACCATGCGTACCATATCCATGTGAGGTAATAGGCTGCAAAGCTTATCAGCCATCGCTGTTTCAACTCGAGTGGGGGCGCCAAAACCCAAGCCATTTTCAATGCTTTTGGCTACCGCAGCGAGCACTCTTGGATGCGCATGTCCTAAAATCATTGGTCCCCAAGAGCAAATGTAATCAACATACTGGCGATTGTCTTCATCGGTGATCCAGGCGCCAGACCCTCGTTTTATAAATAGGGGGTGACCTCCTACGCCTTTAAAAGCCCGTACTGGAGAATTAACCCCACCTGGAATGTGCTCTTGTGCCGCTTCGAATAATTGGGCAGAAATAGGGGTTTGGCTGGACGGCATAAATAATTCTCAACAAAGGAAAAAATCAACGCCGTATTATCGCCTGAAAACACTAAAGGCTGCTAATCCTTTTGCATGTATTTTACAATTTCTTCCACGGGCAAGACGCCCATGATGCTGCCGTCAACATCGGTGATGAGAAGCTGTTTATAATCACGCTTTTTACATAAATCCCAAGCCTCTTTGAGCGTGGCTCGAGATGAACAAAATCCAAAGGCGACCGTTGGTGATCCAGCCCCTTCAATAAGGCCCATGGAGGAGCTCTGGTCTAGATGGATTTGGCTTTGATGCAAAACGTGATCAACTTGATCATCACGATTGTTGATAATGAGCCAACTCACACCTAAATCTGCGACTGAAAGATAGCCAGCTATATCATCGTCGTAGTGATGGCTGACATCATCATGCATTAAACTGATTACCCCTTGATGATTGAGCGCCTGAGTGATGGGATTAGCTTGATAATCCAATCCCTGTTTGCGCAACACCTCAATAAATACAGAGTCTTGTTTGAAAAAATAACTACAACTGATATTGGCGATAACAATGGTGGCCATGCCAGGTAAAATGATGCCTGGATTGTGGGTTAATTCCATGAGCCCAATCAAGGCAGCCAAGGGGGCTTGCAATACAGCACTCATCATAGCCCCCATGCCCAGCATCGCGTAAAACCCGGCATCAGAAGTGGGCCCATCTAATACGTAACCACTGATATGGCCCAAGGCGGAGCCTGCACAAGCGCCCATCAAAAGGGTGGGGCCAATTAAGCCAATTGGCATGCCTAAACCCACGCTTATGGCGGTGGCAAATAATTTGGCAAAAGCAAGAGCCACCAGCAAGCCTATCGCATACTGTCCCTCAATCGCCATAAGAATGCTATCAGTGCCCATGCCCATTACCTGAGGCACAAAGTAGGCAAGTGCCCCCGTGAAGGTGCCAGCGACCAGCATGCGAGCAAGCACCGGTTGAGATGCAAAGTTTTGTATGCTGGTGACCGTTTTAGTAAACAGTGCGGCCATGGCCCCAAGCACCACCCCATACACTAAAATAAGTGGCATCTCGCGCATATCGGCCATGCTAATGTCAGGTGCCATAAATGCCATTTCGGCACCATACAAATTGTTATGTAAAAGGGTTGCGGTAACAGCAGCAATAATGACCGGGGTAAAGCCCATAATGCTGTATTCCAGCATGACCACTTCCATGGCAAAAATTACACCTGCCATGGGCGTATTAAACGAAGCGGCAATAGCCCCTGCTGTGCCACAACCTACCATGAGACGCACACTGTTGTTGGGCAGATGAAAAGCGCTGGCTAGTTGTGAACTCACAGCTGATCCTAGATGCACAGCAGGACCTTCTCGACCCGCAGACTGGCCTGTTAGGATGGCGAGTGAGCCGCCTATAAATTGTACTATGGTATTTTTAATGGGCATTTTTGCTTGGTGATAGGCCATGCGATCCATCACATGGGCCACCCCTGCTTTGCGCTCACCAGGGGCGAACAACATGAGCCAAAGGCCAATTAATAAGCCACCGATCACAGGCAGGAAAAAATACCAAATAGGGTCTAAGTTTTCAAAGCTTTCAGCAGTGCCACCGGGGAGCCAATGTTCAAGGGGTATTTCAAATAAACTGCGAAAGGCTACAATGACAAGGGCTGCAGCTACACCGCTGACAAACCCAAGAAAGCTAATTTGTGGTAAGGCATCATTGTAGGCGAGGCGACGGCGAAAATGGCTGGCCCCAAAACGCATAGGATTAAGGCGTAAGGCTAATTTTTGTTTTAAGTTGACCATAAATAAGACCCGTTAATTCATTATTTTATAGTTATCAATACGAGTAGCATTATTTGCAGTTTACCTTACATTCATCATGCTGACTAATATCAGTATGGTGAATATTACCTTGCCCTCTTTAGCTTTTCTGCTGGGTCTATTATCATGGGTGTAAGGATTGTTCTCTAAAAAAGAAAGGAAGTAAAAGTGAAAAAAGTAGCCATTGTTGGTGGTACTGGATATACAGGTGTTGAATTACTACGACTTTTGGCGCGTCACCCGGGCGTTGAGGTTTGTGCGATTACCTCTCGATCAGAAGCAGGCAAGGCAGTCGCTGAGGTCTATCCCAGTTTGCGTGGCGAGTATGATCTTGCTTTTACTGAACCGGTAACAGAAACCTTGGTGCAAGCTGACCTAGTTTTTTTTGCCACTCCTAATGGTGTTGCCATGAAGCAAGTCCCTGATTTGCTGGCTGCAGGTACTAAAGTCATTGATTTAGCTGCAGACTTTCGGATTCAAGATATTGATGTTTGGTCCCATTGGTATGGGATGTCACATAGCTGTCCCAAATTAGTAAAGCAGGCAGTTTATGGATTACCAGAAGTGAATAAAGCAGCCATCAAGAATGCCAGTCTAGTGGCTAACCCAGGCTGTTATCCAACGGCGGTGCAGTTAGGTTTGTTACCTTTAATAGAACAAGGTCTAATTGATACGCAGCATCTTGTGGCAGATTGTAAATCAGGGGTGAGTGGCGCAGGACGTGGGGCCGCCGTGGGTAGTTTGTTGTGTGAAGCAGGTGATAATTTTAAGGCTTATGGAGTGGCTGGTCATCGGCATTTACCCGAAATAAAAGAACGAATCTCAGTCGCTAACGGGGGGGCGGTAGGCTTGACCTTTGTACCCCATTTGGTGCCCATGATTCGGGGTATTCACGCCACCTTATATGCACCTTTGTTGACTCAACATGAATCTCTTGAATCCATTCAGACCCGCTTTGAAGCGCGCTATTCAGAACATCCATTTGTTGATGTTATGCCCCTAGGGAGTCATCCAGAAACTCGCAGTGTACGGGGTTCAAATATGTGCCGCATTGCTTTGCATCAACCTCAAGGGGAAGATACTCTGGTGATCTTGTCAGCCATTGATAACCTGGTTAAAGGAGCGGCGGGACAGGCTATTCACAATATGAACTTGATGTTGGGGCTTGAAGAAACTGCAGGTTTAAATAGTGTGCCCCTGGCGCCTTAATTGGGCCTCACTGATACCCTTAGGTAAGTCGTGTTAATACTTGACTAAATTACTTGGTTAAGCGCATAATATTGCCGTTAAAATGTCGAAGAGAGCATTATGTCATCACCAGTAGAACACGATTATGCCGAAGCTATGCCACCAGCCATGGGGTTTACAGACTCTGCAGCCAAAAAGGTCTCTCACCTCATGGAAGACGAGGACAATCAGGACTTACGGTTACGAGTTTACGTGACGGGCGGCGGCTGTTCTGGATTTTCTTACGGTTTTACGTTTGATGATAAAGTTGCAGAGGATGATACACAAATTGAAAACGGCGCAGTCACCATGGTAGTGGATGCAATGTCGATTCAGTATCTTATGGGAGCCACGGTGGACTATAAGGAGAGCTTGCAAGGCTCACAATTTTCGGTCACCAACCCCAATGCCACCACGACCTGTGGATGCGGATCGAGCTTTTCCATTTAACCTGTTAATGGGAAGCTAATGGTGTTCCCAATTGATATGCCTCAAGCTGGGATAAAATAGCACGAGCCATTGGCTTGAATGCGGTCATCTCTGTTTTGTTAAGAGGTTCTATTTTAGGAAACTTTACTTTAAGTGGGTTTTTATGCACACCATTAGCTCTAAACTCATAATGTAAATGGGGTCCGGTGGCTAGGCCAGAAGAACCAATATAGCCAATAATTTGTCCTTGTTTAACACGACTGCCTTTTTTCACCTTGCGATTGTATTTGGACATGTGGGCATACAAAGTGGTGTAGATACCCGCATGTTGCAAGATCACCGTGCGCCCATATCCACCTTTAGTTCCTCGCCAGATCACTTTGCCATCACCTGAGGCTTTTATTGGAGTGCCTGTGGCAGCAGCATAGTCAACACCTCGATGAGGACGAGTTGTTTTCAGCACAGGGTGTTTGCGGTTAGGGTTGTACTTAGAACTTATGCGAAAGAAGTCAACTGGACTGCGCAAGAAGGCTTTGCGCATGCTATAGCCTTTGGGTGAATAATAGTTGCCATCACTGTGGCGGATAGCATCAAATATTTCACCTCGATTGACAAACTGAGCCGCCACAATATTACCCTCGC
>Ga0209119_1000008_pt1:87500-201642 | contig 201642 bp, 191 predicted proteins | sample COG_03_FD_184747 | JGI IMG/M metagenome (GOLD analysis project Ga0209119, IMG submission 184747) | Pelagic Microbial community sample from North Sea - COGITO 998_met_03 (SPAdes) (version 2) | ecosystem: Environmental > Aquatic > Marine > Neritic zone/Coastal water | place...
AACCAGTACCGTGAGGGAAAGGCGAAAAGAACCCCTGTGAGGGGAGTGAAATAGATCCTGAAACCGTGTACGTACAAGCAGTGGGAGCCGATTTATTCGGTGACTGCGTACCTTTTGTATAATGGGTCAGCGACTTAATTTTAGTAGCAAGCTTAACCGAATAGGGGAGGCGTAGGGAAACCGAGTCTTAATAGGGCGTATAGTTGCTAGGATTAGACCCGAAACCGGGCGATCTACCCATGGCCAGGTTGAAGGTTGAGTAACATCAACTGGAGGACCGAACCCACGTATGTTGAAAAATGCGGGGATGAGCTGTGGGTCGGAGTGAAAGGCTAATCAAGCCCGGAGATAGCTGGTTCTCCTCGAAAGCTATTTAGGTAGCGCCTCGTGTCTCACCATTGGGGGTAGAGCACTGTTTCGGCTAGGGGGTCATCCCGACTTACCAACCCGATGCAAACTCCGAATACCAATGAGTGCAATCACGGGAGACACACGGCGGGTGCTAACGTCCGTCGTGGAAAGGGAAACAACCCAGACCGTCAGCTAAGGTCCCAAAGTGTATGTTAAGTGGGAAACGATGTGGGAAGGTTTAGACAGCTAGGAGGTTGGCTTAGAAGCAGCCATCCTTTAAAGAAAGCGTAATAGCTCACTAGTCGAATCGGCCTGCGCGGAAGATATAACGGGGCTCAAACATACCACCGAAGCTACGGACGCATGCTTGCATGCGTGGTAGAGGAGCGTTCTGTAGGCCGTTGAAGGGAAAGCTGAGAGGCATCCTGGAGGTATCAGAAGTGCGAATGCTGACATGAGTAACGATAAGGGGAGTGAAAAGCTCCCCCGCCGGAAGACCAAGGTTTCCTATCCAATGCTAATCAGGGTAGGGTGAGTCGGCCCCTAAGGCGAGGCTGAAGAGCGTAGTCGATGGGAAGCAGGTTAATATTCCTGCACCACTCAATATTGCGAAGGAGGGACGGAGAAGGCTAGTCCAGCACGGCGTTGGTTGTCCGTGTTTAAGCGTGTAGGCTGGGAGTTTAGGTAAATCCGGACTCCCTTAAGGCTGAGGCGTGATGACGAGGTCCATTAGGACTGAAGTGGTTGATGCCATACTTCCAGGAAAAGCTTCTAAGCATCAGGTATTGAGTGACCGTACCCCAAACCGACACAGGTGGTCAGGTAGAGAATACCAAGGCGCTTGAGAGAACTCGGGTGAAGGAACTAGGCAAAATGGTACCGTAACTTCGGGAGAAGGTACGCCGCTGATGGTGATGGGACTTGCTCCCTAAGCTGTTGGCGGCCGAAGATACCAGGTGGCTGCGACTGTTTATTAAAAACACAGCACTGTGCAAACACGAAAGTGGACGTATACGGTGTGACGCCTGCCCGGTGCCGGAAGGTTAATTGATGGGGTTAGCTTCGGCGAAGCTCTTGATCGAAGCCCCGGTAAACGGCGGCCGTAACTATAACGGTCCTAAGGTAGCGAAATTCCTTGTCGGGTAAGTTCCGACCTGCACGAATGGCGTAACGACGGCCACACTGTCTCCACCCGAGACTCAGTGAAATTGAAATCGCTGTTAAGATGCAGTGTATCCGCGGCTAGACGGAAAGACCCCGTGAACCTTTACTATAGCTTCACAGTGAACTTTGAACCTATTTGTGTAGGATAGGTGGGAGGCTTTGAAACTGGGACGCAAGTCTTAGTGGAGCCATCCTTGAAATACCACCCTGGTATGTTTGAGGTTCTAACTCAGGTCCGTAATCCGGATCGAGGACACTGTGTGGTGGGTAGTTTGACTGGGGCGGTCTCCTCCCAAAGAGTAACGGAGGAGCACGAAGGTATGCTAATCATGGTCGGAAATCATGAGGTTAGTGCAATGGCATAAGCATGCTTAACTGCGAGACAGACACGTCGAGCAGATACGAAAGTAGGTCATAGTGATCCGGTGGTTCTGAATGGAAGGGCCATCGCTCAACGGATAAAAGGTACTCCGGGGATAACAGGCTGATACCGCCCAAGAGTTCACATCGACGGCGGTGTTTGGCACCTCGATGTCGGCTCATCACATCCTGGGGCTGAAGCCGGTCCCAAGGGTATGGCTGTTCGCCATTTAAAGTGGTACGCGAGCTGGGTTTAGAACGTCGTGAGACAGTTCGGTCCCTATCTGCCGTGGACGTTTGAGATTTGAGAAGAGTTGCTCCTAGTACGAGAGGACCGGAGTGAACGAACCTCTGGTGTTCCGGTTGTCACGCCAGTGGCATTGCCGGGTAGCTACGTTCGGACAGGATAACCGCTGAAAGCATCTAAGCGGGAAGCCCCCTTCAAGATGAGATCTCACAGGACTTTAAGTCCCTAAAGAGCCGTTCAAGACTAGGACGTTGATAGGTTGGGTGTGTAAGCACGGTAACGTGTTGAGCTAACCAATACTAATTGCTCGTGAGGCTTGACCATATAACGCCAAAAGCGTTGTACAAGCGAAGAAGTGCGATGAAGTTTACGAAGGATAAGTGCTTGATAAGCGCATGATGTAGGACCTAGACCGTGGGTATCACAGATTCAAGGATGTAGATTGCAAAATCTTCATTCACCTTTTTTGCTTGGCGACCATAGCGAGATGGAACCACCTGACCCCATTCCGAACTCAGAAGTGAAACGTTTTAGCGCCGATGGTAGTGTGGGGTTTCCCCATGTGAGAGTAGGTCATCGCCAAGCACCTCATTTAATGAGAAAGCCTCAATGCTTGCGCATTGGGGCTTTTTTATTGGGCGCTTAAAGTTATGATGTTAAAAGTCATGACCTTAAGTGTTTGAATTATGCTAAAGCTCAGGATGCCATTAATGCTCGAGTCCACCCTACAGTTTCTAGCCATTACTTTATTTTTAGAAGTGACCCCTGGACCTGGTGTTCTGTTTATCCTTTACCAATCGGCCTTCAGTTTCCGTAATGCCATTGCGGGGACGATGGGCTTGCTAACATCCAATATTATTTGGATTAGCTTAGTGGCCGCAGGTTTAGGCCTAGTATTAACTCAAAACCCTCTTGTATTTAATAGCTTACGATACCTTGGCGCTGCTTATTTAATGTATTTAGCTTATCAAATAATGCGCTACGGTATTAGCACTGCTCATGCGCCTGCAAACCAACAGGCACAGGAATATAAAAGTATTTGGTCTAGCTACCGCCAAGGTATGCTAACCTCGTTAGCGAACCCTAAAGCCTTATTGTTTTTTATGGCCCTATTTCCACAATTCACACGGCCAGATTATTTTGTCCATGACATTGTGTATTTTGGTGCTTTAAAAATGTTATGTCTTGGCACAGTGATGATTAGCTATGGCTTAATGGGCCGTCGTCTATTTAATTACATCGGCCAGTCATCTTGGTCTAACGTCATTTCACGAGCCCTTGGCGGTGGCATAATGATTGCTGCCATCGCCATAGCTAGAAGCTAGTTCGGGTTAAGTGCCGCTGACCATAGGCCATGACCCTAGCGCAATAACCCTTTATACTGACAGTCAAATGGTTAGATTGGAGCAACATTATGTACTTCGATGAGTTATACGCACCACTGAAAGGCATGCAAGATTGGCAACAAACTGCTTTCTCTGCAGCGCTTTGCGAACGTATCTTCCCCCATTATGCGTTATACGATAGTTTGTTAGAAGCAAGCCAAGTGTCCATCGCCAGGACTGCTTTAGATCAAGTATGGAAGCAATTGTCTTTGCGTGGCAATATGAACGCAGAGACCCAACTCTCTAAGGTAGAAGCGATCATCCATAATGAAGAAGATGAAAGCTTTGGCGCAGGGCTAGCCTTTGATGCCCTTGTGGCATTAATGGCAACTTTGCATTGTGTGTCTCATGCCAGTTACGAAGATGCGGCCAGTGTGGCTCACTTGTCTCGTGAGAGTGTGGCTAAGTTTGTTGAATTACATGCAGAGGACGACCTGAGTGATGAACAATTGATTCGCCACATTTCAACTCATGACTTAATGGTACAGGAATTGGCCTTTCAAGCCGATGTCATGGGACTTTTGATGTCACAAAATGTGGCTAAATCATCCCAAATAGACCAGCTCAAGTCGATGTCTATGGCCAATGGCGTGAGTAATATTGGCATTAGCATGGCCCATGGGTAATCTTTTTTCATGGCTAGGGTCACTAAAGTAGGCCATTAGCGGACCTTAGGTGAATTTCGATCTATCACAATCTCAACCAAACGGAGCGTACCAATAAGTTAGACCTAGGGCGATCTCGATTGTGGCCAGACCCAAGCCTTTAAATTCTCCCAACCTCAAACCCCAGTCTTAAAGCAGAACTTAACAGAGAACACATCATGCCATTGGTTACCGGATTTCGATACGTCTTTCAGGGCGCAAAACTACTCTCACACCCTGGCCTTAGATTATTTGTCTTGCTGCCCTTATTGGTGAATGTACTCATGTTTGCTATTGGTCTAGCCGTGCTTATATTTTTTGTCAGTGGCTGGATGGACGGCATTGTGTCTTGGTTACCTAGCTGGCTGAGTGGCATTACTTGGGTTTTATGGGTGTTATTTATACTTTTATTTGGGGTGGCCGTATTTTTTGGTTTTAACTTGCTAGCTAACTTTATTGCCGCCCCCTTCAACGGACTACTGGCAGAAAAAGTTCAGCTACATTTGACGGGACAAGACCTTGGAGAATCAGGCTTGGGGGCGATCATGGCGAGTATTCCTCGCTCACTCGGCCGAGAAATCAGTAAGTTAACCTACTATCTACCCAGACTGTTGGTGCTTTTAGTACTGAGCGCCTTCAGTTTGTTCATTCCTGTCCTTAACGTCATTGTCGCCTTATTGTGGTTGGTATTTGGAGCTTGGATGATGGTGATTCAATACATTGACTACCCCATGGACAATAACGGACTCAGCTTTTTGGCCATGCGGCGAAGCTTGAACCAGCAGCGTTTGTTGCACTTAGGATTTGGTGGTGGCGTGTCGATCTTGCTCATGATCCCTTTGCTCAATTTCTTTGCTATGCCTATTGCTGTAGCAGGCGCGACTGCACTTTATGTGGCAGAGCATGAGATCTCAGCCATAATCGATCAATAAACCAAGCCAAACACTCAAAGCCGCCCAGTGGCTATTAATAAAAGCCTTGAAATAATTAGTACTAAGGCGACTACGGCCTAGCCAATGCTGGTAGAAAAATAGTACTGCCATCACACTTAACCCTAGGTGAAAGGCAACACCTAATTGGTTAATCTGCCCCACCACTGTCAATAAGCCCACACACAAACACTGAAACACGGCGATGATAGTGAGATCCCAACTACCAAATAATACGGCCGTTGATTTGATACCAATTCTCAAATCATCTTCTCGGTCAACCATAGCGTAATAAGTATCGTAGGCAATGGTCATGCAGATCGCTGCCATGAAGGTTAGCCATGCTGTGAGTCCTGTCGCCTGTGTTTGAGCAGCAAAGCCCATGGGTATCGCCATGGCAAAAGCCACCCCTAAAACGGCCTGGGGCCAATGAGTATAGCGTTTCATAAAGGGATAGATGGTGGCTAACGCCAGCGCTGCGATCGCTAAAACGATGGTATAGACGTTGGTTAATAAGACGAGTATGAAAGCCACACCACACAGGCCTAAAAATAATGCCAAAGCTTCTTTGGATGTCACTAGGCCCATGGCCAATGGCCTTCCTTTCGTACGTTCAACATGGCCATCAACATGTCGATCAGCATAATCATTAATAACGCAACCCGCGGCCCGCATTAAAACCACACCAGTGACAAAAATAATCAACACATCAAGCTTTGGTATGCCCTGAGCTGCTAACCAGAGCCCCCATAGGGTCGGCCATAATAGCAGATAGGTGCCCACTGGCCGGTCCAGACGCATGAGGCTTTTGAAATGGGGCCAACGGGACATAGACAAAATCACCACAACACCTTAACCAATCATAAAACACCCATGCTAACATAAGCGCCTTTACTGACGCTGCCGAAAGTCTTCATCATGACGATAAAAACTCACAAGTTGTTATTAATATGCACTGGCAACACCTGCCGCTCGCAAATGGCTCATGCCATGCTGCAAGCGCAGAACCAATCACACGGACTTGGCCTAAATATTAAGTCCCGTGGTATCCGCGCCAACACAGATGACCCTACCACACCAGAGGCGATTAGCGTGCTAAAGGCAGCCAATATTGATTGGCAGGGTACTAGTCAAATACTAACCATGTCAGACTTGGAATGGGCCGATGACGTGTGGGGGATGACCCAAGAGCACTTAGATGTGGCCATGCAATTGGGCCTCAAGTTAGCTTTTAATTGTCGCCCTCGATACCAGTTAATGGCTGGCGAACAAGAGCTATTAGATCCCTTACACTGTGGACTTGAGGCCTATCAACAACTCTTTATTCAGTTACAGGTAATCATTGCTAAACGTCTTGTGGGGATATTGTCGCCATGGGAGGCATAAAGACTTCGGTCACTAAGATGCCTTTACCGTCTAAATAAAATACTGAGCGGCGGGCCCAATGTTGTTGCAGGCTAGGCTGTTGAATGAGGCAGGTTACCTGCAATGGGCCACGCACCATATTGGGGTGCTTAAATAATAAAGCACCTAAGGGCTTGTCACCGATATTTTTAAATCGTCTGAGCCTGCCAGTCAGTGTGCCGTGGGGTATAATACTGCGGGCACACACCCACACTTGGCCGTGACAGAGTAATTCAACTTCGCGAATAATAGCGCGCTGGCGTGGTTTAAGTTTAAGTATTTTAGCCTCAGACGCGCTAGGAATACCCCATTGGTTACGAACCACGCGCACTGAAAACTGACCGTTACTGGCATGCACAAGGCGCTGTGTCAAAGAACCTTTATCCTGCAGCCAAGCCTGCCAATGGTGTGGTACGGTATGACACAATGGACGCCTGTAACTGCGCCAAGTCGATGGATATGGTTGTTGCGCATGAACTAGAGATATGGGCACAGTAAGCTCATTAATTATGCAAACAAGAAAGGAGCTATTGTATCAATAAGTTTGGCCCTAAGACACTATCAATAGCGCACCAAGATATAGTCAAAAACACGCGTCGATGGCTTGACCAAATGGTGGTTGGATTAAATCTATGCCCGTTTTCACATAGCGTCTTAGCCCAAGACCAAGTGTTTTATTCTATTTGTGATGCCAACACCGATGCCCAATTAAAGCAGTTCTTTGTGCATGAGTTACAGCGCCTGTTAGGGGCTGATGAAAATGACATTGCCACTAGCTTACTCATGTTCCCCCAAGGCCTAACAGTGTTCGATGATTACCTGGACCTACTCGATTGGTTTCAGCAGCTATTAGAGCAGGCAAAACTGACAGAGCATGTGCAATTAGCATCCTTTCATCCGCAATATCAATTTGAGGGTGTGGCAGCTGATGATCTTAGCCACTTTACTAATCGCTCACCATATCCGACCATACACCTTCTGAGACAAGCTCAAATGACCAAAGCCCTTGCTCACGTTGTGGACCCTAAACAGATTTATGAAGATAATATAAAAACACTGAATAAACTTGGCCGTCAGCAGGTCGAATCACTCTGCCCCTGGGGTAAATAGGAAAAGTTTTATGAAATTACTGGTTCTTGCTATTGGTGGCACCATCGATAAGGTGTATTTTGATGCCCTCAGTGATTATCAAATTGGTGCGCCTGCCGCTGTGGAAATTTTACAACGGGTTAGGGCTAATTTTGATTTTGAGGTCAGGCAGATGATCTCCAAAGACAGCTTAGAGATGACCGATGCTGATCGTCAAGAAATATTATCTGTGGTGCAGGACCATAGTGGCAAACACGTGATCATTACCCACGGCACTGACACCATGGTCGACACGGGCCAAGTCCTAAAACGGGCGGCCCATAAAACCATTGTCATTATGGGGGCTATGCAACCAGCGATCATGAAGTTAACCGATGCAGATTTCAATCTAGGTGTGGCAGTGGCAGCGGTACAGACACTTTCAGAAGGCGTGTATTTGTGCATGAATGGTCGCATATACAATGTTGATAGGGTCGTGAAAAATCGTGCTGAAGGCCAGTTTCAGGACCTTGAAGAAGATCTTTAAAGGCTAATGGTTAACTCATTAAGACCATAATGCTCGTCTAGCCACTGACCAATAACATTTTCACCACACAGATGATGGGCATACTGCATGTGTAGGCAGCGAATTTGCTGCCAATCTCTTAAACCCCCAATGCCATAGGTATCAAACAAAGTGGTATAACCCAACTGGTCGAGTTGCTTTAGGTCTTGGGCAGAACAATTAGCCCAGCGTTCAGCCACATAGGCTCTTTGATTTTCTTGGTAGGCAGCCATCCACTTTGAGTCGTCTTGCAGCTGTTGTTCAAGTTGTTTGACCATGCCCGTCATTTCTATCTGGCTAATGGCTTTGTGCAGATCTTTTGAGCTCAACCAATATAAGGTTGGAAAAGGTTTGTTGTCCATTAGGGGGTGCATTTTTAGCACCAAGGGAACACCACTGTTAGAACTCGCAGCGATGGCCTTTAAGGCTCTTGGTGGACGCCCTAATTGTTGTTCAATAATGGCAAGGTGTTGTTGCAACGACATAATTTAAAAGACGCAGAAAAAAGCAATAGAAAAGCAACCTTTTGGTGCCCACCAGAAGGTGAGCACGAGTCTAAGGCTGTTTTAATGACCTAAAATCTGACTCAAGAACAACTTGGTACGGTCATGTTGTGGATTATCAAAGAATTCATGGGGCGTATTGGACTCAATGATCTCACCTTCGTCCATAAAGATCACTCGGTCTGCAACTTGCTTGGCAAAGCCCATTTCGTGGGTCACACACAACATAGTGATACCTTCTTCAGCTAACGAAACCATGGTATCGAGCACTTCCTTGATCATCTCTGGGTCTAGCGCCGATGTGGGCTCATCAAATAACATAATGTTGGGGCGCATACACAAAGAGCGGGCAATTGCCACTCGCTGCTGTTGGCCACCTGAAAGCTGTCCTGGGTATTTGTTGGCTTGCTCAGGAATTTTAACTCGTTCTAGAAACTCCATCGCAGTCGCTTCGGCCTCAGCCTTGGGAGTTTGACGAACCCAAATTGGTGCTAAAGTACAGTTTTCTAAGACCGTTAGATGTGGGAACAAGTTAAAGTGTTGAAATACCATCCCCACTTCACGACGCACAGCATCAATGTTCTTTAGGTCGTTTGTTAACTCAGTGCCATCAACAACGATGTCACCCTGTTGATGTTCCTCTAATCGGTTAATACACCGAATCATGGTCGATTTTCCAGATCCGGAAGGACCACAAATAACAATCTTTTCACCCCGAGTGACCTCAAGATTAATGTTTTTGAGCACGTGGAAGTCGCCATACCATTTATTCATGTTACGAATTTCAATACACAGATCGTTATTCAATTTACTTTTTGATTCTGACATGTTCTTAAACTCTTAAAATTAGTGGTTACCGCTTGTGGCCAGTATTGAGCTTGTTCTCTAAATAAAGCGAGTAACGAGCCATACCAAAACACGAGATAAAGAAGAAAATAGCAACGAAAAGGTACACTTCAGTAGATAAGCCTAACCACGCTGAGTCTGCTACGGACGCCCTACCAATACCGAGGGGGTCCAATAAGCCGATGACGATGACCAATGTACTGTCTTTGTATAAACCAATAAAGGTATTGACGATACCTGGGATGGAGATTTTTAAAGCCTGTGGCAAAATAATGAAGCGCATGGCTTGAGAGTAGTTTAAGCCGAGGGACTCTGCTGCTTCTAATTGTCCTTTTGGCAATGCCTGTAAGCCACCACGTATGACTTCAGCCATGTAGGCTGAAGAGAACAAAGTTACCATAATGAGAACTCGCATTAACAAGTCGAAGGTAGTGCCAGGAGGTAAAAAGTAGCTCAACATGGTGGAAGCCACAAATAAAAGAGTGATCAGAGGCACGCCACGGATGAATTCAATAAATCCAATACAAAAATATTTGATAATAGGTAGATTAGATTGGCGTCCCAAGGCCAGTAAAATGCCTATGGGTAAAGAACACACAATGCCAGTCACGCCAATCGTTAGCGTGAGCATGAGGCCACCAAATAGGTGTGTTCCAACATGCTCTAAGCCAAAGCCGCCACTGAGTAACCAAGCACCAATAAAGGGGTAAATTAAGGCAAACCGCAGCATATATTTGCGCGCAGGTATGTTGTCCCATAAGACTGCTGCACCGGCAACGGCAAGTAAGATAGTGGCAAGGTCAACACGCCAGCGCAGGTGCTCGGGGTAAAAACCATATACAAAGAGGTTAAAACGCTCTCCAATAAAAGCTAGGCAGGCTCCATTGGGAGCACAGTCTTTACGTGTTTCACCGATATAAGTAGCGTCTAAGAAAAGCCAATTAATAGACGCTGGCAGGGCTAAGTACAAAAGATAAAGGGACACCAAAGTGATGATGGAATTAGCCACTGAAGAAAATAAATTTACCCTTAACCAGTATATTAAACCAGTGGTGCTGGTAGGTGCGGGCAGGCTAGGGTGGGTACCTGGTGCATAAGTTTGTTTAGTCATAGTCATTTATACCTTAACGTTCCACTAGCCTAATGCGATCGTTGTACCAGTTCATACCAGAGGATATGAGTAAGGAAATAATCAAATAAATTGCCATCACTATGAGCATACATTCCATTTCTCGGCCTGTTTGATTAAGAGAAATACCGCCAATGGTGGCCACGATATCCATATAACCAATAGCCAAGGCCAAGGATGAATTCTTAGCTAGGTTCAAATATTGACTCGTTAGGGGTGGAATAATCACTCGCAATCCTTGTGGAATCACCACCAACTTCAGCACTCGACTGTTAGAAATCCCCAAAGCCTGGGCTGCCTCAGTCTGTCCATGATCAATGGCGACGATGCCTGCACGCACGATTTCGCCAATAAAGGCGGCTGTGTAAAGAGACAAAGCGAGCCATAGTGCGATAAATTCAGGACGCACCACCATACCACCTTTAAAGTTAAAACCTTTTAATGCGGGTACATCCCATTCAATAGGACTGCCTAAAGCAAAATAAACAACTAAGGGCATCAATAGGATAGCTGCTAAATTAATGAGAGCCACTGGGTATGTCTTACCCGTTGTGTCTTGGACATTTTTTGCGTAGCGGCTAAACCACCAAGCAAAAGCCAAGCCAGCAACCACAAAGCCACCCACGATCCAAAATAAAGACTGGAACTCAGGGCTGGGCATTTGAAAACCACGATTGTTTAAGAAAAAGGTATCGCCAAAATTATAAGAACCTTTTGGGCGTGGCAGCGAGCTTACAATTAGACCATGTAGAAGCAAGATATGCAGTAAAACTGGAACGTTGCGCATATATTCAATATAAACGTAGGCAATTTTTTGAGTTAACCAGTTTCTTGATAAACGCATAACGCCTAGAATAAAACCGAGAATCGTGGCAAGCACAATACCGGCAACGGCAACGAGGAGAGTGTTAATCAGACCCACAATCATAGCCCTAAAGTGACTAGAGGTGGAACTGTATTCAATTAAGTGCTGGTTGATGTCATAACTGGCATTATCCCATAAGAAGCTAAAATTGATGTCTTTGCCAATGTTGGATAAGTTAACTACAGCGTTATTAATAATAAAGGCGAAAAATGAAAGAATCAGTGCAGCAGCGATAATTTGCACAATGACTGAACGGGTTTCTTTGTCATACCAGGCGCGGACTAAAGCATTGGTATTCGGCGTCGGTGTACTCATAGGTTAACCTGTGCTACATAGATATCAACCATTAAGCACGCCTTTGGGGCTTAACTTTTGATCACAATCAGAGGTGTAGCAACCCTAGATTATTTAGTTCCAGATATGAACTGGGGTGCCGAAGCACCCCAGTTTAGACTAGTCAATTCGTGCTAATTAACGAATTGGAGCAGCGTAGAGAACACCACCGTTGTTCCACAAGTTGTTCAAACCACGTCCAATCTCTAATGGAGTGTTTGGACCAACATTACGCTCGTAGATTTCGCCGTAGTTACCACCTTGTGCGATAGCACGTGCAGCCCACTTTGCATCTAAACCTAGCATTGCGCCCATAGAACCTTCAGTACCCACCAAGCGGTTGATGCCTGGGTTGTTACCAGGTGCGTTTGCAGCAAGGTTCATCGCGTTCTTTTGATTAACACCCATTTCTTCAGCATTGATCAAGGCATTCACAACCCACTTACCAATGTCATGCCACTGGTCATCGCCATGACGAACAGCGCCACCTAGAGGCTCTTTAGAGATGATTTCAGGCAATACAACGTGCTGAGTAGGATCATCAAACTTAGCGCGGGTCGATGCTAAACCTGAAGCGTCGGTTGTGTAAACATCACAACGGCCAGCAACGTAGTTAGTAAAGCCTTCTTCGTTAGTTTCAATTGGAACGGGCTCGTACGACATGCCATTGGCACGGAAGTAGTCAGCTAGGTTCAATTCTGTCGTTGTACCCGTTTGGATACATACAGAAGCACCATCTAAATCAAGGGCAGAGTTAACGCCTAAAGATGCAGGAACCATAAAGCCCTGACCATCGTAGAAGTTAACGGGCAAGAAGCTTAGCTTCAAGTCAACGTCACGGCTAAGGGTTTCTGTGGTGTTACGGAACAAGATGTCACCTTCACCCGAATTCAACATGGTAAAGCGAGTCTTGCCCGTAGAAGGTACGAATTTAACCTTATCGCCATCACCTAAAACGGCAGCAGCGACAGCACGACAGAAGTCGGCATCAAAACCTTCCCAGCGGCCATTCGCATCAGGTGCAGCAAAACCAGCCAAGCCAGTCGTTACAACACATTTTAGTTCGCCAGCAGCACGCACATCTTCAAGAGTAGAAGCTTGGGCAGCTGTTGCAGTCATAGCTGTTAGTGCCATGCCAGTTAAAACTTTATTAATTAGTTTCATAGTAAGAAGCCTCCTAAGGGCTTGGTATTTTTAGTGCAGCAAATTATAAAAATATTTTTATTGTTAGCACTGAACTTGGAGATTAAGGAACCTTTGTATTCACGCAGATTATAAACACAGTTCAGAAGGTGGATGATAGGAAAACTTGGCCCGTTTGTAAACCGCTAAAACCAATACTTGGCAAATATAAGACGATTCAAGGTCATAAAGGCACTTAATATGCAAAATGTATGCAATTATGGTTGATATATTACTTATTAGCTTCGCCTAGGTTATACCTTGGCGAAGGCTCGATTTTCCCCTACCCATCTTGATATGATTTTTTCAGTCTTGTGTGGATAGTTTGTATAGCCTTCAGCAATAACTTTCACCTCTGGTAGCAGATGAGCATCGCGCATCAAGTCTGCAATTCTCAAGCCAACAGCACCCGCTTGTCGCGTGCCCAGAACCTCGCCAGGACCCCGTAACTGAAGATCTTTTTCGGCAATTACAAAGCCGTCATTAGATTGACGCAGGATGTCTAAGCGCTCTCTGCCCATTGCTGATAATGGAGCTTGGTACATGAATAAGCAATGACTCTGGACTTGCCCACGACCCACGCGGCCGCGTAATTGGTGTAATTGAGCTAAACCCAAACGCTCTGCATTATCAATGACCATTAGATTAGCATTGGGCACGTCAACACCGACTTCAACCACAGTTGTGGCGACCAACAACTGAATATCACCTGCCTTAAACTGAGCCATTACCTCGGCCTTTTCAGTACCGCTTAAGCGGCCATGCACTAAACCTACTTTGATATTATTAAGTTGCTGGGTAAGCAGCGCCGCGGTGTCTTGTGCAGCCTCACATTGCAATACTTCTGAGGCTTCTATAAGTGGGCAGATCCAATACACTTGCTGGCCGCTATTGCAGGCTAAATGAATACGCTCAATAACTTCGGCCCGTTTAATATTATTGAGTAGCACGCTATTAATGGGCTTACGTCCAGGGGGCAGTTCATCAATTAACGAATGATCAAGGTCACCATAGACACTCATAGCTAGCGTGCGTGGGATTGGAGTGGCTGTCATTACTAGCTGGTGCAGGCCCCTGCCTAGCGGTGCTTTTTTGACCAGACTGTGGCGTTGGGCCACACCAAAGCGGTGCTGTTCATCAATGATGATTAGACCTAAATGTTGGTACTCAACAGCCTCTTGAAAGAGGGCATGAGTGCCCACGATGACCTGCCCCTCGCCAGAGGCTATAGCCACCAGAGATTGACGTTTTACTTGCGCCTTTTGTTTACCCGTTAGCCACACCACATTAATACCAAGGGGCTCCAGCCAGTGGCTAAAAGTGTGAAAGTGTTGTTCTGCTAAAATTTCTGTCGGCGCTAATACGGCCACCTGGCAGCCATGATCAACAGCCCTGCAAGCTGCGAGAGCAGCCAGCACAGTTTTACCAGACCCCACGTCGCCTTGCACCATTCTAACCATAGGTACTGGCGTTGTAAGGTCCATGGCGACTTCCTGCCACACTCTTTGTTGGGCGCCGGTGAGTTCAAAGGGTAGATTTTTAATCAACCCTTGTTCTAAGTGCTTGCTTAGGGCTAGCGTGGGTGCAGGCAGTCTTTGATTCTGCTGTTTGGCTCGCTTCAGAGTGAGTTGATGAGCAATTAATTCTTCCAGTACCAACCTTAATTTCGCTGGAGAGACTTGATCTTGAAGCTGGTGCAGATCTGCATGCACAGTTGGATAATGCAACTGCCTTAAACTCTCCTGCAAGCTGGGTAATTGATATTGGTTAATGGGTTGCTGGGGCAGCAGTTCATGGAGTATGAGACTGCCTTTCTCAAGTTGCTGCCACGCTAATGCAATCAATTGCCCCATTCGAGTTAAGCTTAGACCTTCAGTGGTTGGGTAAATAGGGGTTAACTGATCTGCTAAAGAAGGGGGGACATCATCGAACAGCACATATTCAGGGTGCACCATTTCTAACCCCTGAGGGCTAGGTCTGAGTTCACCAAAGCAGCGGACGTTGCGGCCATTAGTAAAGCTCTTTGCTTGGTGGGCGTGAAAGTGAATAAACCGCAGACTAAGGCTAGCCCCATTTTGGCTAATAATCACTCGTAAGCTGACACGGCGCCCGCGTTGTAGAGACGAGCTGGTAATTTGCCCCTCTACTAAACAAGCCGTTTTAGGCCTCAGGGCATGCAGTGGAACGAGGCGCGTGCGATCTTGATAACGGATCGGCAAATGAAACAAAAGATCTTCAACGTTGCGCAATCCAAGCTTATCCAATTTAGTGGCAAGTGCCGGGCCTACACCATTGAGTTGTGTTAAGTCCATGGCGTTAACCCTTTAGGTGCGATTAAGCCGAATAACGCCTGGAATTTTACGCATAGACTTAATCACTTGGGCTAAATGAACTCGATTGAGTACCGAAATTTCTAAGTTGACTACGGACAGGCGTGCATCTTTTTCATCCACGTCAATTTTCTCAACATTGGCATTATCTTTGGCAGCACTGGTAGCGAGACTGGCAATAATGCCTCGGCTTGCAGAGACTTCAATCTCAAGGCACACATCAAAGTCACGATCGCCTGTTTCTGCCCAGACTAAGGCCAAAGTCTTGTCTTTGTCTCGGCCAATATCTTGAATGTTGTTACAAAAGTTTCGATGGACTGCTATGCCATGACCTGCATTTATATGACCAACAATACTATCCCCAGGAATAGGTCGACAACATCGTGAATAACGAATCATGATGCCTTCAGTTCCATGAATCTCCATCGGCCCAATACCACTATTTTGCCCGTCTATATCAGAGTTTTCTTGGCTCAAAGCGTTGGCAACGATGTATGCCAAACGTTTACCAGAGCCAATTTCGGCCAGTAAAATGTTTAGGTCAGTGAGCGCATGCTGGCTAATGTAGCCCTCTAGTCGAACTGAGTCTATGGTTTCTAGGCTTAAAGCGTTAATACTTAACTCTTGATTAAGTAAGCGACGTCCCAAGTTGACAGCATCGTCAGTGGCTTGGTGTTTCAAGTAGTGGCGGATGTTACTACTCGCCTTCGCTGTAGCCACAAAATTGAGCCAGCTCATATTGGGCTTAGCACTGGCAGTGGTGACAATTTCAATGGTGTCACCACTATCCAACTTTTGGCTCAATGGTGCTAGGCGTCGATTGATGCGGCAAGCGATACAGGTATTACCAATGTCGGTATGCACTGCGTAAGCAAAATCAATAGGAGTGGCTCCGGCAGGTAATGAAAATACGCCACCTTTAGGTGAAAATACATAAACTTCGTCTGGGAATAAATCGTGCTTCACGTGGTTAATAAACTCCATGGCGTTGCCAGAGCGTTTTTGCATTTCTACCAGCTCTTGGATCCACTGTTGGGCACTATTATGGGCTCTTTGAGCACGGCTGTTGGTGTTTTTATAGAACCAGTGCTCCGCCACACCATGATTAGCAATATCGTCCATTTCTTTGGTGCGGATCTGTATTTCTATAGGGGTATGTACCCCTGAGCCAGCACGATAAAGCGTGGTATGGAGGGATTGGTAACCGTTAGACTTAGGGATTGCAATATAGTCTTTAAAACGCCCGGGCACGGGACGATAAAGGTTGAGGTGGTGCACTGCACCCAAGATACGGTAGCAGGTGTCTACCTCGTCCGTGACAATACGAAAGGCAAACACATCCATAATTTCACGAAAAGATTTGCTCTGTTCGCGCATCTTATTGTAGATGCCAGCTAAATGCTTTTGGCGACCACCGATCAGACCGGGCAGTTCATCGTGATCTAAACAATCCTCTAGGGCAATCTGTACTTGTTGCAATAGGGCTTTGCGTTCTCCACGAGCCGCTGCTACCGCTGCCTTTATATGTCGATACCGCATGGGGTGGTAGGCTGCAAAGGCTAAGTCTTCTAGCTCTATTTTTAGATCGTGCATACCCAGTCGGCCAGCAATGGGCGCATAAATATCAGTCGTTTCTTTGGCAATCCTGCGGCGGCTATCAGGGCGCATGGCACCAATGGTGCGCATGTTGTGTAGACGGTCAGCCAGTTTTACTAATATAACGCGAATATCTTTGGCCATAGCAATGGCCATTTTTTGAAAATTGTGGGCCTGGCTCTCGGCGCGAGTCTTAAATTCCAAATGGGTGAGTTTGCTGACGCCATCAACTAAGTTGGCAACAGTGATTCCAAACTGGTCTTCAAGACCTTGTTTATCAACTTGGGTATCTTCAATCACGTCATGTAGCATAGCTGCCATGAGGCTTTCATGATCCATGTGCATACTACTAAGAATGCTTGCTACGGCTAAGGGATGAGACACATAGGCTTCACCACTTTTGCGCATTTGGCCATCATGGGCCTGCTCGGCATAATAGTATGCCCGCCGAACTGCTTTCACCTGTGCGGGTTCAAGGTATTCGTCGAGACGCTCTGCGAGGGCGTCAATGGTAGGCATAATTTAGCATCCGTTTTGGTTCATGGTTCCATGGTAACTGAAAAATGATACAAATGGGGCAGCTTTGTTGCAACTTTGTTGAATCTATTAACAAAAATGTAAAAAAAAGAGCCAAGAGGCTCTTTTTTTTGGGACAAGCTATGGCTTTATTAATAGCCAAATAATTACTCGTCGATATCAGGGTTACCTTGCACTTGTGCTTCGCTGACTTCAGCAACCGTTTGCGTCACCTCATCAAGCACTTCTTGATCCGCTGGGGCCTCAGCAAACTGTTGATTGATCTCGTCGTGATCGTCCAAGATACTAGCGTTAATGTAGCCTTCGGCAATCTCGCGCAAAGCGACTACTGTGCACTTATCATTTTCCCATTCAATATGGGCTTCTTTGCCGCCTGTTGCGAGTTGGCGAGCACGTTTAGTGGACACCATGATGAGCTCAAAGCGGTTGTCAACGTTTTCCAAACAATCTTCTACGGTTACGCGAGCCATGTGGGTTACCTGTTATTTATAATCAATACAAAATCGGCTTCTATTATGGGCCGCAAATCAGACGAGCTAGTTTACAAAACTTAGTCACCTGTTGACAAGAGTTCAACCAGTAATTGGTGGTGATTAACTGCTTGTTGAGGGGTTTTTAGGCGTCGGCAGGCAAAAATGCACTGTAAATCAGCTAAAGCCTGGTTAAAGTCATCGTTGATCACCAAATAGTGACTACCAGCGTATTGACTAATTTCTTTCTGAGCTTCTGCCATACGTTGGGCAATAATGACATCACTATCGGTGCCCCTACCATGTAATCGTTTTTGTAACGCTACTTGAGACGGAGGTAGTATGGTAATGGCAACAGCATGTGGAAAAATACCCAGCACTTGGTCGCGACCTTGCCAATCAATTTCTAAGATCACATCTTGACCTTGTTCAAGGCTAGTTTGAACCCACTGCCTAGAGGTACCATAGCTATTTTCAAAAACAGTGGCGTACTCTAACATTTGCTGCTGCTCCACCAATCGAGAAAAGTCTTCTTGGCCAACAAAGTTATAGTCCACACCTTCTCGTTCGCCTTGTCTGATGGCCCGCGTAGTGTGGGACACAGACACACAAACCTGGTCATCTTGAGCCAAGAGCGCTTTTACTAAGCTCGTTTTACCTGCACCTGAAGGCGCAGAAAGGATATAGAGGGCACCAAAAGTATTGGACATGATTGGACCACGGCTGTAAATATAATTCGACAGCCCATGATTATAGGCAAGCTTACACCGAATGTCAGCCTAACTGTGGGCACGAATTGGTTGACTGGTATTATTAGTTTGCGAGTTAACTGTTAAATGCTAGGTGTTATCTGTGCTCAACTGGATTAAAATAGGGCTTAATCATTAATGAAAAAGGTTACTCATGACATCCTCCATTACCGATCAGCTCAAGGATCTCAAACTCGATTTTGTCCGCCCCAGTGGTCGTGACAAAGATCAACTGCGGGACATTAAAATTACCCGTGGCTTTACCAAGCATGCGGAAGGCTCGGTATTAATTGAGTTTGGAGACACCCGTGTGCTTTGCACAGCCACTGTAGAACGGGGTGTTCCTAGGTTTTTAAGAGGCTCTGGCAGTGGTTGGGTGACCGCTGAATACGGCATGTTGCCGCGCGCCACTCACACTCGAAATGGTCGTGAAGCTGCTCGAGGCAAGCAAGGTGGACGCACTTTGGAAATCCAACGTTTAATTGGCCGATCTCTGCGTGCGTCACTGAATCTAGAGAAACTAGGCGAAAACACCATTACCCTAGATTGTGATGTATTGCAGGCTGATGGTGGTACCCGCACAGCGTCCATCACTGGAGCTTATATCGCCATGGTAGATGCGATTAATGTCCTTAAAAAAGATAAAAATGGGGCCATGAGAGGTAATCCTCTTAAGCGTCAGATTGCGGCTATTTCCGTGGGTATATATAAAGATGAGCCAGTACTTGATTTGGATTATGACGAAGATTCAAAGGCTGAAACGGATATGAATGTAGTGATGACCGCAGATGGCGGCTTTATTGAAGTGCAAGGCACTGCAGAAGGGGCGCCATACACACAGGAACAAATGATGGCAATGTTGGCTTTAGCTCGCAAAGGCATCACGGAGATCACCGCTTTACAAACTGCAGCCTTGGCAGACTAATAAAGGTTCAATAATCGCTGAAGCAACGTGAGATGGCGGTGTCTAAAGTTCCAGACATTGCCACGTCTTACAAGTCGCAGGTGTAATCAATAATCAAGGGCGCGTGGTTAGAGAAGCGCTGCTCCCGAAAAATACCGGCGTTACGCACATGATGGCGTAAGTTAGGTGTGGTGATTTGATAATCCAGCCGAGCGCCCTCGTTGAGCTTAAATGCCCTGTTGTAGTCTGGCCACCAAGTGAATTGACGTTCATTTTTGTTAACCTGCCGGAAGGCATCACAAAATTCCATTTGGAAAAATATCTCATCTAGGACTTCACGCTCTTCTGGTAAAAAACCAGAATTTTTTTGGTTTACATACCAGCCAGATAGATCTTCAGGTTTGTGTGCTGAATTTATTGTGCCACAAAAAATAAAATCCCGACGTTTGCGCAAAGTTTTTCGCAAGTGATTGCTGAACTGCTCCATGAATTCATTTTTAGCATCTTGCTTGTTGTCATCGCCCAGGCCAGAAGGCACAGAAATGGAGGCCACACTAATACGTTCGAAGTCGGCTTGAATAAAGCGACCTTCAAAGTCACAGCCACTGAACCCTAAGCCTGTCATGACTGCTTTGGGTTGATGGCGGCTATATATAGCGGTACCACTATAGCCATCTTCAAAGGCATCAAAAAAATATGCGTACCAGCCTTCGGGGTGAAATAATGGCTCATCGAGTTGATAATCCTTTTCACGGATATCCTGCAAGCACACCACGTCGGCGTTTTGGGTTACCATCCAATCAAAAAGGCCACGTTCAGCTGCTTGGCGCAAACCTTGGACATTTAAAGTAATAATACGCATGGGTGTTGTTTCGTCACTGGCGTAGCAAGCCAAAATAAAGGCTTGCAAATTCGCATTAGGAAGTCATTGAGTTATTTACTGACAATGATAACACGGTCTTCACTTTTGGCCCATAAGTGAGTGGGGGTTGATAACAGATTTACTCATATTTACGTCACCTAAAAGTGGGCTCTGGTGTATAATATTGGCAGTTAAAATTAGCCTCCAATGAGTAAAAGGTGCGTATGAAAGATTACCAAAGAGAATTTATAGAATTTGCTATCGAGCGCAATGTTTTGCGGTTTGGCGAGTTCACCTTAAAGTCTGGTCGTCTAAGCCCTTACTATTTTAACTTTGGCCTGTTTAACACGGGTTCAGCTTTGGCTCGATTAGGTCAATATTTTGCTCAAGCATTGGTGCAATCGGGTATCAAGTGTGACGTTATCTTAGGTCCAGCTTACAAAGGAATACCTTTAGCCACCTCTATGGCAGTCGCCTTGAGTGAATCTCACGGTATCGATATGCCCTACGCCTTTAATCGCAAAGAAGCAAAAGCTCACGGGGAAGGTGGTTCTCTTGTTGGAGCAGCACTCAAAGGCCGGGTTGTGATTGTAGACGATGTCATTACTGCGGGCACTGCTATTCGCGAAGTAATGACCATTATAGCAGCCCACAATGCCATACCTGTGGCAACCTTAATTGCCATTGATCGTATGGAAAAGGGGCAAGGGGAGTTATCGGCTATACAAGAAGTTGAACGGGACTTTGCGATGCAAGTTGTGAGTATTATCAGTTTTGATCACGTGTTGGAATACTTACAAGAAACGGGTTACGAGCAACCACAAATTGATGCAATGGTGCAGTATCGTAAAGACTTTGGGGCATAAGTATTGAGTTGACAGACCTGAGTGGGCCTTGCAGCATCAACGCATGATGCTCTGACTGAGTATGGCCCATTGGTCTGCCCAAGCCATGGTTGGTTTATGGCGAAAATTGGTGCGGCTGTATTGGCGAATACGGCCCTCTGCTATGGCCATTAGTAAGTTGGCACTGTTGGCTGGGGTATCTTTAGTGCGCAGGCCCTCACGCATCTCTGCTTCTCTGAGAATCTGTTTAAGCTGGGTTTCTAATTTTTCAAACAACTGATTAACGCGGTTGCCTAAACGTTCATTTTCCCCCATTAGGGCTTCACCTGTTAAAATGCGGCTGACACCAGCATTGCGCTCAACAAACGTGAGTAGCAGTGTGAGAATCTGCTGACACTGGCTTATGGCAGTTAATTCTTGCTGTTGGATCAACTTTGCTCGGCTAAAAAGTGTTTCTTCTACAAATTCAATGAGGGCATCAAACATTTGTGCCTTACTCGCAAAATGTCGGTACAAGGCCGCCTCAGAGACACCCACACGCTTCGCCAACGCAGCGGTTGTAATACGCATGTTGGGGTCCTCTAACATTTCCATTAGAGCGTGTAAGATGTGTTGTTTACGAGATATTTTAGCTTCAGTCGTCATTGGGTTGTGGCTTCTTTATAGAGTGGTATGGTTATCGTTGGCACCCGTAATGAGGGTACCTACACCTTGATCAGTAAAAACTTCCAATAGGGTTGCATGATTCACACGACCATCAATAATATGAGCCCGCTTTACACCGCCTTTTACGGCATCTAAGGCACAAGCAATTTTAGGTAGCATGCCACCATAAATGGTGCCATCAGCAATCAAGTCATCGACCTGCTCAGTCGACAAGCCAGTCAATAAGTTGCCTTTTTTATCCAGTAGTCCTGCGGTGTTAGTGAGTAGCATGAGTTTTTCAGCTTGCAGGATCTCTGCGACTTTACCAGCAACTAAATCAGCATTTATATTATATGAATTGCCCTCTTCGTCCACTCCTATGGGGGCGATTACAGGAATAAAATCACTGTTACGCAACATATCTAGCACGTCAGTATTGATGGCACTGACCTCGCCCACGTGACCAATATCAATAATTTCAGGAGCCAACATCTCTGGAGTCTGATGGGTGACCTTCAATTGTTTAGCTTGGATCAGTTTTCCATCTTTACCCGTTAAACCGATCGCTTGACCACCATTTTTATTGATGAGATTAACAATGTCTTTGTTGACTGAACCACCCAGCACCATTTCTACCACATTCATGGTGGCAGTATCAGTGACACGCATGCCATTGACAAAGTGAGACTCAATATTGAGTTTAGTGAGTAGATCACCAATTTGGGGTCCACCACCATGCACGACAACAGGGTTCATGCCTACGAGTTTCATCATCACAATGTCACGCGCGAAGCTATTCTTAAGGTCTTCGTCAATCATGGCGTTGCCACCGAATTTGACGACGATGGTCTTACCCGTAAAACGCTGAATATAGGGCAAGGCCTCACTTAATACTTGGGCAACGTTGATGGCCGCTTTTCGATCGAGTGTCATAGTTAATAGTCCGGTACGGTAAGTTTGGTATCAACAGCATATAAATGATGTTGAAACTCCTCTTTAATCCGCTGCAATACAGATTGGTTTTGTCCTTCAAATCTTAGCACTAACACCGGCGTCGTGTTTGATGCTCTAACGAGGCCCCAACCGTCTATATAATCCACACGGATACCATCAATAGTAGACACTTTACCGGTTGGGAAATGAGCCCTTTGTAGCTGTGCCACCAAATCAAACTTTTCATCTTCTGTGACCTGAATATTAATTTCTGGGGTACTGACATCCTCTGGGAAGCGTCTGAACATAGCGCTTGCGGATTCACTAGTGCTGGCCAATATTTCACACAAACGCACAGCACTATAAATGCCATCGTCGAATCCATACCATCGTTCTTTAAAAAAGATGTGCCCACTCATTTCACCGGCCAGTAAGGCACCGGTTTCAATCATCTTGCTTTTGATCAGTGAGTGTCCTGTTTTCCACATGGTGGGCACGCCCCCTTTGCTGTGGATAAACGGTTCCAGCAAGCGAGTGCACTTTACATCATAAATGATTTCGGCCTGTGGATTGCGGCTTATCACATCCTCTGCAAAAAGCATGAGCAGTTTATCAGGGTATATCATTTGCCCCGTTTCAGTAACTACCCCCACCCGATCGCCATCACCATCGAACGCAAGGCCAATATCTGCCTTATGTTTGGCAACTGCAGCTTGCAGATCAACTAAATTAGCAGGTTTACCAGGATCAGGATGATGATTGGGAAAGTTGCCATCGACTTCACAAAATAGTGGAATCACGTCACATCCTAACTGCTGGAATAACTTGGGTGCAATATCACCCGCAATGCCATTGCCAGCATCTAATACAACTTTTAAAGGTCTTGCTAACTTTACATCACGGTCAATTCGATCTTGATAGACTTGATCAATAATATGTTCTTCGATTGCACCTATGCCAAGTTCATAGTCTTGTAATTTGATAAGGTCATACAAAGCGATAATACTGTCGTTAGCTAGAGTGTGACCACCAATGACAATTTTACAGCCGTTATAGTTTGAGGGGTTGTGGCTACCCGTCAGCATAATACCCGATTTAGTCCCTAAAGTTTTAACTGCAAAATATAATACTGGCGTAGGCACAGCCCCTAGATTAAAAACCCTACACCCTGTATCAGCTAAGCCTGCCATTAATGCTTGGCTCAGCCTAGGGCTGGATAGGCGGCCATCAGCACCCACCGCGATACTGTCTTCACCATTGCGTTTTACTTGTGTGCCCACGGCTAAGCCGATATGGTAGAGCATTGCGTCGCTCAGTTGTTTGTCAACAATACCGCGGATATCGTAGGCGCGAAAAATTTCAGTAGTAAGGGGGTGCGGTGGCTGGTATCGCAAACGATCCATGTTGTCAGTGTCCTTTATCAGTGGTGGTTACTATTGGCGGCCAGAATGTCCAAAACCACCTTCTCCTCGAAGGCTGGCATCAAAATCATCGACAATAGTGAGTTGGGCTTGCACCACAGGCACGAGCACCATTTGGGCGATACGCTCTGCAGGTTCAATAACGAAGGGTGTTGAACCCCTATTCCAGCAGGATACCATGAGCTGTCCTTGATAGTCTGAATCAATAAGCCCCACTAAATTACCCAGCACGACACCATGCTTGTGACCAAGCCCAGATCTTGGCAGCAACATTGCACATAGATTGGGGTCTTCAATATGAATAGCCATACCTGTGGGTATCAACTCTGTTTGGGCTGGATGAAGTGTAATGGCTGTATCAATACAAGCTCGTAAATCCATACCAGCAGAGCCAGTTGTCGCATAAGTGGGTAAAGGAATGTCACGTCCCACGCGTGGATCAAGTATTTTAACAGCTAATTGTGGGCGATGAGTCATATGCTTTATGCCTTTTTAGGAATGTTTGAAATGGCTATTATCAATTGGTTAGCCAATTGTTGTTTGGATAATAAGGGTAAATTCTCTACACCGCTAGCAGTGATTAAGCTCACTTGGTTATTGTCACTGTTAAAACCAATGCGGGTATTAGAAACGTCATTGGCAATGATCATCTGTACCCCTTTGCGCTTAAGTTTATTTTGTCCATGGTGAATTAATGCTTCGGTTTCAGCAGCAAAACCAACATGAATTGCATGGCTGTGTTGGTGCACCATCGTGGCTAATATATCGGGGTTCTGTGTTAACTCTAAGGTCAGTTCATGATCGGCATCACGCTTTTTAAGTTTCTGTTCTGACACTATGATAGGGCGATAGTCTGCCACCGCAGCGGCAGCAATAAAGTAATCAGCCTCTGCGCCCACATTTAGACTAGCTTCAAGCATGTCTTGGGCACTTTCTATGGCAATGAAAGTGACATCTTCAGGCGGTTGCAGATGGGTAGGGCCACTAATAAGAATGACCTTTGCACCCTGATCTCGGGCGCTACATGCTAAGGCGTAACCCATTTTACCTGAGCTATGGTTACTGAGATAGCGCACGGGGTCAATAGCCTCTCGAGTAGGACCTGCGGTAATCACCACTGTTTTGTCGCTTAACAGGCCTTGCTCAAACTGCTCACTAATTGCGCGGACTAACGCATTAGGTTCGAGCATTCGACCCGCCCCGATATCGCCACAAGCTTGCTCTCCATCAGCCGGCCCATGGACTTGGAAACCTCTTGCCAAAAGAGTTTTTAGATTATCTTGGGTGGCTAGGTCCTGCCACATCGCTTGGTTCATGGCTGGGGCCATTAGGATAGGGGCATGGGTTGCCAAACATAGAGTCGTCAGTAGGTCATCAGCCTGACCTTGGGCTAAACGTGCCATAACGTTAGCACTGGCAGGGGCTATGAGCAACACGTCTGCCCAGCGGGCAAGTTGGATGTGACCCATGCCTGCTTCGGCTTGGGGGTTAAGCAAGTGCTGATGAACTGGGTTACCAGACAGCGCTTGCAGGGTGAGTGGGGTAATAAACTCAGTTGCTCCCGAGGTCATGACCACTTGCACTTGCGCCCCCGCCTTAATCAGCAGGCGCACCAGTTCAGCACTTTTATAGGCTGCAATGCCACCCGTTATGGCAAGAATAATATGTTTGTTGTGGAGGCGGCTCATAGGACGGTTTAACCGAGAGAAGTATCTAAACTCAATCCACTACTTTAGCATAAATCAGGCTTAGTACTCATTAGCTTAATTGGGTTCTTTAGCAATGAAATCGTTCACAGCACGCAGAATATCCTTACGGCTTACCTGACCAATCAGTTTGCCATCCTCAACGACAGGGATGCGGCGCCGACCCCGATGAATAAATTGCTCAGCTACAGCAATAATATCAGTGTTGGCTGTAACGGTATCAACGTTGGTCGTCATAAAGTCGCCAACATTTCCGCCCACCACAGCCGTATGGTAGGTTTTAACTAGAATGCCTTTTAGACAATCAACTTCTGACATCACTCCCACTAGCTGGCCAGCTTGATCAACCACAGGTGCACCAGATACCTGATGCTTAGAAAAGGTGTTAATGGCTTCAAATAGCGGGGTATCAACCGTAAAGGTGATCAGCTGACGAGTCATGTAGTCTGAAACTTTTACAGATTTAAGCATGCGGGTTCCCTAACGAAAAAGTAAGACACTTTAATTTAATTGCCCTAATACAATAACGTTTTAATAGACACTGTCAACAAAAGAGCATAAAAATACTGCTCTAGCCCATTGAAATGACGCATATTTCATGGCTTCATAGGCCTCTTTAATATGCCCGTTAACTGTTTGGGAATTATTGATGCCAGAATTACCTGAAGTAGAAACCACGCGTGTGGGTATCAGCCCACATATTGAGGGTCAAACTTTACAACATTTAGTGGTTAGAGATGCTCGTTTGCGGTGGCCAGTGCCAAGTGATCTTGCGAGTAAAGTTGTGGGTAAGCATTTAAAACACGTCATCAGAAGAGGCAAATACTTGCTTTTTGAATTTGATCATGGCGCTATTATTGGTCATCTTGGTATGACTGGCAGTATGCGCATGGTGGCGCATGATGAACCTCCCGCATACCATGATCATGTAGACTTAGTTTTCTCAGACCTAACTCTTAGGTATCGTGACCCACGCCGCTTTGGTTGTATTTTATGGCACGACAACCCAGTAATGGCGCATCCCCTGCTTGCTAGCTTAGGGCCAGAGCCCTTGTCTGATGCTTTTCATACCGCTCACTTAGTGAGTGTGTGTAAGGGCAAGAAACAAGCAATTAAGAGCTTGATCATGGACTCTAAGAAGGTCGTTGGGGTGGGTAATATTTACGCTAACGAAGCACTATTTATGGCTGGCATTAATCCTCACCGTCAAGCAGGTAGAATCTCTACGGCACGTTTAAGTAACCTAGTGATAAGCTGCAAACAAGTGCTGTCGGCGGCTATAAAACAGGGAGGCACTACGTTAAGAGATTTTGTCGACAGCGAAGGGAAACCTGGATACTTTAAGCAACAACTGCAAGTCTATGGTCGAACAGGTCAGGGCTGTGTGAGGTGTGACATACCTCTAATAGAAAGCCGCCTGGGGCAGCGAAGTACAGTTTATTGTAAGCATTGCCAGCGTTAGAACCCTGACGTAAGCAAGGGTTCTAACTAAGCCGCAGTGAGAATAATGTATTTGTCCATTAGTTGCTCTTGAGACTCAACATTATCAGGGTCTTTAGGGATGCAATCTACTGGACAAACTTCCACACATTGAGGTTCATCGTAGTGACCTACGCACTCGGTACATTTGCTCATGTCGATTTCGTAGATTTCTTCCCCTGGCGAAATAGCCTCGTTGGGGCATTCCGGTTCACACACATCGCAGTTGATGCAGTCGTCGGTAATAATTAGAGACATGTTATTTTTCCTATTTATACGCCAACCGGTATGATCATAACGGTTGGCAGTGCTTAATTACTTCAGCTACTTAAATGACGCTTGAGTTCTTCCGCCACCAATGGGTGGACAAAGTGCGACACGTCACCCCCTAAGGAAGCGATTTCGCGCACTAAAGTTGACGAAATAAAAGAGTGTTTTTCTGCTGGGGTTAAAAACATACTTTCTACCTCAGGCGCTAACACACGATTCATTTTGGCTAACTGGAATTCATATTCAAAATCAGACACGGCTCTTAAGCCACGCAAAATAATATTTGCCTTTTGCTCAGTCAACAATTCCGTTAATAAGCCAGAAAAGCCAATCACGGTTACATTGCCCAATGGTTCTGTCACCGTACGCGTTAACTCCACGCGCTTTTCTAAATCCAGCATAGGCCGTTTACTGGGGCTTTCAGCAACTGCAACTACCACTTTTTCAAATAGCTTAGAGGCCCTTTCAATTAGGTCAACGTGTCCATATGTTATCGGATCAAATGTGCCTGGATAAATTGCTTTGTTCATGCAAATACCGCCTTCTTTTAATGTGGCCTGTCAGTATCAGCCTAAAAACAGCGGAATATTAATGCAATTATATAAACGATACAACAAAAAATAAAGAGCTATAAAAAACTAATTTATTATAACTATATTACATAAGCAGTTTATTTCTATTTTGCCACCATATTGTTGCCAAGTGTGAGGCCTCGTTTTGCTCCTGCGCCTGACCTAAAAGTACCAAGCAACATGCTAACGTACTCAACACTGCGGCTTCGCCATAGGCCTCGTCACATTCGCCTCTCCAAAGCAACCGCAAACGCTCTGGATCTAGTTGCTGATCTTGAGTGTCTCGTTTACTGAGCTGCCGTTGCCAAATCTGACGGCTACTCATTTGCTCATCAACCCATTGCAGCTCACACTCACTATCGGGGCGGATTTCAGCTTCACCACCATCGCCTCGAATGGTTAAACTGCGGGGGTGTTTTAGTAGCATGGCTGTTTGTTGATGCAGGGGGCCATAGGCGGGGTGAAAGACGCCATCAATGGTATGTTTGGCTTCTAGTGGGTTGAGTAGGCGTGTCAAGGTATGCACGGGTGAACGCAGTCCGAACATAGCCCGTAAGCTGATAATATGGTCTAGTGGTGGGCTTAGATGCTGTAAACTCATAAAGCTAAAATTAGTGTTAGATAACTGGCTTTCAACTTGATCCCAATCATGGGCTGCAGGAAAACCAAGTTGTTGTAATACGTCTTCGCTGTATATGCGCCCTTGGGTGTGGCCTCTAGCCCCATGCATAAACACTTTAATGCCTTGCCCTGCCAAAGTCAGTGCCGATAGTAAAAACCACGGCAAATGACGTTTTTTGCCTGCATAACTTGACCAGTCAATATCCACTGCAATGCCAGGGATCTGTGCCGATGAATAGTTGTGAAAACTGCGTACGGCCGCCACAAAGCCCGCAAGCTCGGCCGGCGTTTCCTCTTTTACCCGCAGTAACATTAAAAAAGCACCGAGTTGCTCTGGCTCAACCTGCTGCTGCAAGATCATACTCATGGCATCAAAAGCTTCGTCTTGACTCAGAGAGCGGCTGCCTAGCTTACCTTTTCCCAGAGCTCGCACATAAGGTGCAAAGGCGTGTTCAGCGGGCATGAATATCTGCCACGGCATCACTCAACTGATCAAGATGCTGGATTTCAGCACATGGCCTAGTTTGCCCAGCAGGCCAAGGAATGTGCTGCGAATTCATCCAAATAGTGCGCATTCCAGCTGTTTGGGCACCGATGATGTCGTGCTCAGGATGATCACCCACATGAATAAAGCTTTCAGCTCCAAGGCCTGTGTGTGCCAATGCCGTGGCAAAAAAATCTGGGTGTGGCTTACTCACACCGATTTGAGCGGAGTTGAAATAGAAATCAAATAAGTGATCGATGCCCACTTGCTCTAAATCCGCGTTTCCATTGGTGAGTGCACCAATTTGATAGTTTTGCTTGAGAGCGCTTAGTTGAGTGAGAGCGCCCGCAAATAGCTCCACATCATTACGGGCAGCAAAATATACGGCAAATGCCTGCTGCGCCAAACTCGCTGCTGCAATATAACCACAGCGGGATAGTCCGAGCTGAATCAGGGTAAGCCGGATCTGACTTAAATCATGGGTTAGGTGAGGATTGTTAACCATGATCTCGTCTCTCAACTGATCTATGCCATGGTTATCATACGTTTGGTTAAACTTAGGTGTGTTTTCGTTCATCCACTCCAACATGCGCCGATTCGCGTTATCGATCACAGGGGCAATGGCCCACAAGGTGTCGTCTAAATCAAAAGTGATTACTTTAATCATGCTTAGGTTTCTCTTTCAGGTGAGACTTAGCTTGAGCACGGGGATGGGCTTTATCGTATACTTTGGCCAAGTGCTGATAGTCTAAATGGGTGTACATTTGGGTTGTGCTAATGTTGCTATGGCCCAATAATTCTTGCACAGCTCTCAAATCTCCGCTGGACTGGAGCAAGTGGCTGGCAAAGGAATGGCGCAGCATGTGTGGATGCATATGTTGGCCATGCAAGGCCGCCATCTCAGCCATGCGCATTTGAATGCCTCGGACTCCCATGCGTTGACCACGATGGTTAATGAATAAAGCATTGGCATCTAAACATTTTAATTGTGGACGCTGTTGCAGCCACGCCTTCACAGATGCAATAGCGTAATGTCCAATAGGTAATTGGCGAGATTTATTGCCCTTACCAGTAACGACCAAGCTGGCATCACTCATATCAATATCAAAAATATTTAGACTCGCCAATTCTGCCAGACGCAAACCACAAGAATAGGTGAGTTCAACCATGGCTTTATCCCGCAGGGCCATGGGATCATCGGATGCAATGGGGGCGTTGAGCATTTGACTCATTTGGTCTGGGTCTATGCTATTGGGTAATTTGTGCGGCGACTTAGGGGCTTGAATGCCCTCGACAGGGTTGAGTTTAACCATGCGCTGCTGTAACAAATAGGTAAAAAAACTGCGCCAACTAGATAAAATACGCTGAATACTTTTCGGCGCTAGGCCGGTCTTTCTGGCCCCAATCATGGCTGCCCGGATGGTGTCAGCTTGGGCCTCTGCCCAATGGCTGTGCCCATGATCATCGAGGGTTTGTACAAGACGCTGAATATCCCGTCGGTAAGCATCAATAGTATGCTTTGAATAGCGCTTATTATAGGCAAGGTAATCTAAGTACTGTTGCACAATTTGGCTAAGCGAAACCTCAGGATGTGCCATGTTAGGGCTACATCCGTCCCAGGCAGCGGCTGGCAACGGCAGCGACATGGTTGAGAAATAAAGTATCTAGTTGATCGCTGTAATGATCTGCAGAGTTACTTGCAATAATGAGGACTCCTAACGCCTTTTCGCGCAGATACAAAGGTACAATCGCACTCGACTTAAGTTTTTTGTAGCTTGGGAATAGTTGTTCCATAGCAGGGCCACTAAAGGTCTGGCAATAAGCCCAATTTTTTGCTGCTAAGGCTTGAATATGAGCCCGATCAACTTTGTTATCTATGCTTTGAGTACTGCTCAAGTTGGCATGGTTGTCTTGGCTCTTGAGGTCACAGAACAACACCAATTGCACAGCATCAGAGTGAAACTCTGCGGTGAAACTTTGTTTTAAAGCTTCTGTAATATCGTTCAAATGGGTCGCTGCAGCTAACTCGGTAACTAAGCGTTTGGTTTTTTCAAACTGCACATCATTGCGCCGCGCAGTACTTAAAACATCAGACATTCTGATGTCGTAGTCTTGTATCTTCTGGCGCATAACCTGAGTTTGGCGTTCAATAAGTGACGTTGCTTGGCCACAATTGTGGGCTAACTCGATGCTTGCCAAAAGCTCTGAACGCTGGTTAAAAAAATCAGGATTTTGCCTCAAGTAGTCGGCCACAGCAGACCCATCTATGGGCTTATCTTGATGGGTCACATTATTTTTATCGGTATTACTCATAGTTTAATTTGGCCTTCGTACACCTGAGTTGCGGGTCCATCCATGAACAGGTGGTGGCCTGGCCCTTGCCATTGTATGGCCAGATTTCCACCGGTGAGTTGAGTGGTCACGTTAGTATCCAACAAGCCTTGTTGCTGGCCAACCACAACCGCTGCGCAGGCACCCGTTCCACACGCTTTGGTTTCGCCTACGCCCCGCTCGAATACTCTCAACTTAATGGTGTTGCGGTCAATGATTTGCATAAATCCAATATTGGCTTTGTTGGGAAACCGAGGATGTTGTTCTAATTTAGAGCCCAGTTCAAACACGGGCGCTGAAGCCACATCATCAACCACCAAAACAGCATGAGGATTACCCATCGATACAACCCCTAAAGTGTAGTTGTGCCCATCTTGTTCGAGGCTGTAGCTTGGTGCTTGAGTCGTCGCTTCAAAAGGCACCTGGTCTGGTTGTAAAACAGGTTCTCCCATGTCCACTTCTACGGCATGATCATCACGCATCTTTAACATAATTCTTCCATTGCTGGTTTGTACTGAAATGTCACGCTTTCCTGTTAAACGTTGATCATGTACAAATTTTGCAAAACAACGTGCGCCATTTCCACAATGCTCTACCTCGGTGCCATTAGAATTAAAAATACGATAGCGAAAGTCCACATCGGGTGACTGTGGTGTTTCTACCAGTAACAATTGGTCAAACCCAACCCCTGTGTTGCGATTACCTAAATAGCGAATTTGCTCAGGTGATAGATGAACTCGCTGACTTATAAGGTCAACCACCATAAAGTCGTTACCGAGGCCGTGCATTTTAGTAAAACGTAATAGCATGCTCGCCGGTCCTTTAATCTTTTGGCAGTAGGCGTTCTCTAGCCCATTGCTGCGTTAATTCTTCACGCTCACCAATCAGATGAGAAGAGTTACCATCAACCATAACCTCAGCTGCACGGTTGCGGCTGTTGTAATTAGAAGCCATACCGAACCCGTATGCGCCAGAGCTACATACAGCCAGCAAGTCCCCAGCTTCAAGGGCAAGTTTGCGGTCTTTACCTAAAAAGTCACTGCTTTCGCAAATAGGGCCCACGATGTCAAAGTTTTGTGCTTGCGCATCTGAGTTTAAATCAACTGGAATAATGTCTTGCCAAGCACTATACAGAGCGGGTCGAATGAGGTCGTTCATGGCGGCATCCACAATCGCAAAATACTTGTCTTGATTGTTTTTAATGTATTCTACACGCGTCAGTAAAACACCCGCATCAGCGCAAATAGACCGGCCTGGTTCAAATACTAAGGCGAGTTTCCTTGCTCCTAAGTGGCCTCGTATATGGGTCATAACGTCTGCAATGGCAGGCGGTTCTTCATCACCGTAACATACTCCTAAGCCACCACCTAAATCTAAATGCTCAACAATAATACCTTGAGCTGCAATGGTATCAATCAACACAAACAATCGATCCATTGCGTCTAAATAAGGCTCTATAGACGTCAGCTGAGAGCCAATGTGGCAATCTACACCGATGACCTTAATGTTATCCATTGCCGCAGCTTGAGCATAAGCTGCCGGTGCCTGATCAATACCAATACCAAATTTATTTTCTTTTAACCCAGTCGAAATATAAGGGTGGGTTTTAGCATCTACGTCAGGGTTAATACGCAGTGACACGGGCGCTATGCAACCTAAACTGGCCGCCACACTTTGTAATCGAACTAATTCAGCCTCTGATTCGACATTGAAGCAATACACGCCTACTTCTAAAGCACGTTGCATTTCATGGACCTGTTTGCCCACACCAGAGAATACGATACGCTTAGGGTCTCCGCCAGCGACGAGCACCCGTTCTAGTTCTCCGATGGACACAATGTCGAACCCAGCTCCCAGGCGCGCTAAAACGTTCAACACTGCTATATTACTGTTGGCCTTTACAGCATAACAAACCAAGTGCTCACAACCCTTAAGGGCCTCACTGTAGGCCACATAATTGCGCTCTAAGGTGTCTCTAGAGTAGACGTAAGTTGGTGTGCTGTATTGCTCAGCAATAAGGTTTAGGTCAAGTTCTTCAGCGTGTAACCGGTTGTTACGATATTCAAAGTTATCCATGTTAGAGCTCATTGATTACTGTCCTGCACATCGTTTTTCAGATCAGTTTGTAGATCGGTTTGTTCAGTCTCTGGCAGATATAAACTACCTGCTTGGCCGCAGCTAGCGATCGCTAGGCTAAAGGCAAGCACATACATTAATTTTTTCACGCTGAATCCTGTTCGATTAACATAGCAGTAATAGGTTAAGATTATACCCTTGATTCTCACTTCTGCACTAGCTAAGAGCGCAGCAATGCTATATTTTGATAGCTTAATGACCATCTGCAGAACGCACAAGAGACTAATATGAGTGAAGCCCTGTTCCACGAGCGTGTTGATAATTTATTTTTGCACGTGGAAGAAATTTTAGACGAAGCCGATAGCGATATAGATTTTGTTAACAGTAGCGGTTTATTAACCATCAGTTGTGAGAACAAAAGTCAGGTTATTTTGAGCCGTCAGCCACCCTTAAAACAGATTTGGCTGGCTTGCTTAGCGGGTGGTTTGCACTTTGAATTAGTGCAAGGCACATGGTTGTTAACCACTGATAACAGCCAAACCCTAGGCCAATGTTTGACTCAAGCTCTACAGCAACAGGCTGCAGAGACCTTTGATTGCAGTCTTTTGGACGGCCTTCAAGACTAACGTTTCGAGACTAAAGCGAGGGCGCGTTCTGCTGCCGCCATGACTTGTTTGGGGGCAGTGCCACCAATATGGTCGCGAGCACTCACTGAGCCTTCTAGGGTGAGCACATCAAATACCTCTTCGGTAATCAACTCGCTGAACCCTCTTAACTCGATCAGGCTCATTTCACTCAGATCTTTGCCTGTGGCTATGCCATGTGCCACTGATTTTCCTACCACTTCGTGGGCATCGCGAAAAGCCAAGCCTTTGCCGACCAAATAGTCTGCCAAGTCTGTTGCTGTGGCAAAACCTTTTAAGGCGGCAGCTCGCATCTGCTCTCGCTTGGGCACTAGGGCTGGCACCATGTCCGCATAAGCTCTCAAACACCCCTTAACAGTATCAATGGTGTCAAACAAAGGCTCTTTGTCTTCTTGGTTGTCTTTGTTGTAAGTTAAAGGCTGCCCCTTCATCAAGGTAAGTAAACAAATAAGGTGACCGTTTACCCGTCCTGTTTTGCCTCGCACAAGTTCGGGTACGTCTGGATTTTTCTTTTGCGGCATAATTGATGAACCCGTGCAAAAGCGATCAGGTAGGTCTATAAAGTCAAACTGAATGGAAGTCCACAATATGAGCTCTTCGGAGGCCCTAGATAAATGCATCAAAATTAAACTTGCTGCTGCACAAAATTCAATGGCAAAGTCACGATCACTGACTGCATCCAAAGAGTTTTCTGAAGGTCGATCAAAGCCCAGTAATTCACTCGTCATGTGTCGATCGATGGGGTAACTGGTACCTGCTAAAGCGGCGGCCCCCAAGGGTAAAATGTTAACCCGTTTACGGAGGTCTTGTAAGCGCTCATAATCCCGTTGTAGCATTTCATTCCATGCCAATATATGGTGCCCAAACGTCACAGGTTGTGCCGTTTGGAGATGTGTAAAGCCTGGCATAATGGTTGCATTCTCAGTCTTGGCCTGATTAATAAAACCCATTTGTAAACGGCTAATTTCACTCAAGATTAGGTCTATTTCGTCTCGTAAGTATAGACGTATGTCGGTCGCCACTTGATCGTTTCTAGAGCGCCCCGTATGGAGCTTTTTACCAGCCATTCCAATTTTTGCTGTCAATGCTGCTTCAATGTTCATATGAACGTCTTCTAATGCGACTGACCAGGTGAATGAACCACGCTCAATTTCAATACGAATTTCTTCCAAACCACGCAATATGTCATCCTTTTCTTGGGTGCTTAATACGCCCACATGGCATAGCATTTTTGCGTGAGCTACTGAGCCTTGGATGTCTTGGCGGTACATACGTTGGTCAAAATCAACGGATGCTGTAAAGCGAGCCACAAAGGCATCAGTGGGCTCACTAAAGCGGCCACCCCATTGTTGGTTTGTCATCGTGTCAGTGGTTTGGCTCATGGGTGTTCCTGTAAACAAGGTTAGGGCGGATTAGCGGCCACTATTGTAGCGAGGGCTCTGGCCTATAAGCAAGGGGTCGGCTTGCACGAAGTTCAGTCAAAATAGTTTTGAGGTGAGCGCTTCAACTCAGTCGATCTTTCCACTGACCATTATGTTGGCTGGCGCAATCTTGCTCTGTGTCATAGTAAATATGATTGGCTATGTCTGTTACTTTAACATTGGCCACCAGCAATTGTGCCTGAATGAGGGCGCTAAGATCTGCTGTGCTTTTACCAGACAAACATCTAGCCAGGTTTTCATTGGTGTCAAAAACACAAACAACCTTTAAGCTACTGGGAAAATTGGCATAATTGACCAAATGCGTTAACCATTGAAAGCCGTCAATATTCTTCAATGCGACTTCGCACACTTCAGTTAAAACCAACCGCAGTTGATTATCGATTTTTTTATCAGTTTTACGCATATCTTTGCTTAAGCCTTAATGACTTCCCTATGCGACTCATTGGACATTTAAGGCCGTTAAATGGTTAGGAGAAAGCTCATCTGTGACAAGTACAGCACCCTTAAAATCTTGCGCTTCTGCAAAGGCTCCTGGAAAACCAATACAATCAATACCCGCAGCTAAGGCAGAGTTCAAGCTAGCTACTGTGTCTTCTATCGCTATACAGTCCTTTGGGGTAAGGCTCAAGTCTGACAAAGCTTTTTGGTAGATATCTGGGTTTGGTTTGGCTTTCGCCACCATAGTGTCATTACCTACGAAACTAAAATCACTGCGCTTTATCTGATCGCCTAGGGCAATAAATACAGCATTAACATTAGCTTTAGAAGTACTAGTGACAAAGGCTAATGGCCAGTTATGTGCTTTTGCATGAACAATAACACTCGCTATGCCGGGGCGCAGCAATAAAGATTCTTGGGCCATTAACGCATCAAAAATTTCAGTCTTACGCAGGTGCAGTTGTGATGCATCGACATCCATGCCATGTTGGCTTGCAAAGTCTTGGATGCGACCACGGCCTCCAGATTTGGTTAGCAGGTGCTTGTATACTTCAGCACTCCAGTTCCAGTCGAGGCCAGCTTCAGAAAACGCTTGATTAAATGCGCGACGCTGTAAATCAGAGGTTTCAACTAGGGTACCAATGGATCCAAAAAAAATGGCTTTAACCGTCATAATAGTTGCCTTTTGTATTAGCTTTGCCCATGCATGCAGACTTTCAGCGACTTATGATGAAGCCGCTATGTTTGTTTAGGTCATGGGAAATTTTTGGTGAAAAGTAAAATTAATCGCCTGTTTTAGGGCAGGTTACTTCTTCCTGCGTTGCCCTATTAACGTTGTTTATATTGCGTTGGGCAATGGCTTCTCGTCACATCGCCACTTCTAAGTTTGACATGCTTAGTAGCGCGCCCACTAACTCTTTCTCGCCATAGTCTAAAACTACGGGGCTTTAAATTGCGGCGCATAAACTTGATCACGTCTGACTCATTCATGCCAAATAGCCTCTCGATCGCTTCAAATGGGGTGCGATCTTCCCATGCCATTTCGATCACTCTTGATTGTTCGCTCTCTAAAAGCAACATAAAAAAGTTTCCAATTTATTCGTAAACAAGTGTTTAATTAAACCATCTAGGGCCAAAGGCGAAGAGCCGTTGGCGCGTATTATGTTAGCATCTGAGGGCCCATGTCAAACCCGTGAAAGTCAGCCAGTTATTTTGCTAATCTACACCCAATCTCGATCACTAAGAGCGGTCTAAGTATCTACCTCATAGAGGGATATAATGGTTTTACTTCTTACTGATTGATCAAAATATTTTTCTTTAACGGTGACGTAATCAGCATTTGAAAAAAACTCTTCCATGTGTGTTTGACTGGGAAAAGAGATGGTAAAAAGCCGGTTGATGTGAGCCTCTGTTTTAGATAGTAAAACTTCAGACACTCTAAAATCAAAACCAAACGAGCCCCCGAAGGACTTTAGAATAGGTGCCATTGCATCCCGATACTGCTGGTATACTTGATCATCAATAACATCAAGCCCCATGACTCGTTCATATGCCATATCAATACCTCTAATCTATTTGAGGCTAACTGATGATTAGCCAGTGGCACTTCAATTATTGGTCATCTTCCCTACAGGTTAATTGATATGTAGAGTCCGTAGAGTTAATGCCAATTGATGAAAACATCGTTTTTTTAAATTCTTTTTATCAAAAAATTAGTGGTAGTCAACCAAACTATTAGTGCGTTGCTGCCAGCAGTGTCTGACCAAAATTCCATTTATCCAAACGTTAGAGTCACCCTACTGTATGGAGCAACATACTATTGGACGACCATCTAAAAACACTGCAACTTGGTCTCCACTGTGAACTGGATAGAGACCCAGGTTGGTGCCGGCTAACACAATTTGACCAGAGACTAATGAGGCTCCATGTTCTTCCAAATGACCTCGCAGCCAATCAACTGATCCCTCTGGTCCGCCGCCTATTGGCCAAAGGCCTCCACTACCCAATTCATTATTGTTAATGCGGACTGTTAGATTTGCACTCTTTGCGATAAAGGCTCTTGATTGCTGCCACTCCGCCCCAGGTAAAACTAACCCTGCATTTATACCATTATTTCCAATTAGTTCGGGAAGTGTTTTTTTCTCTTTTCGAAAAACAAAGTTGTGTAATTCAATGACTGGAAAAACAGCACCTATATCACCATTACTGCCAATTTTTATTGCCATCTCACCCTCTATCGCAAGCTGACAAAAAGCATCTTTATTCAAACTAGAACCATTTTTTAGCACTTCATCTCTGAACAGAGTGCCTCTTATAGGCCCCTCCATTCCAAACTGTGCTATGGTTCCAGGCCCAGTGCACCCGACCTTATATCCAATAATACTTTCACCAGACTTAACACGAACTTTAGCCACTGCATCTTGCAAACTGTAGGCAGTCTTAATATCAATATTAAAATTTGGCTCAGAGAAGCAGGTGCCAGGATTGCGGGTACGATAGTCCAATAATTGACGATGTGCCAACTGCTGTATTTGATGATTTGAAACGCTTACGTTCATATTTACAGTCATAACCCATTTAGATAATTACTTATTTTTCTTCTGTGACTTTGATGGTTTTTGGGCCTAAGATTTCATTAATGCTAGATGATTCACAGAGGTAAATCTAAATACTCTACCCAAGATGAACCAACTTTTATGGTCGCTTAATCTCCACATTAGCAGAGGTTAAGCTAAATGCATCACCACCCATTTTCCCAACAGAATCAATCAACTGTTGGTTGATTTTGTGGTTGGTGTAGAGGTCATCGCGCACATAAATACATTGCACATCTAACAGTACAACACTCCCTCCTGTGGGTAAATCACTAATACTGATGACCTCTCTTAAGGTACATTCATAGCGCACAGGAGAGGCTTTAACTGAGGCTGGCGCCACCGTTTGACTCGGGCACTGTTCAACCTCAGCAAAATCAAATTCACTTGCAGCCCTATCTAGGCTGGCACTGGTTAGGTTCATTTTTTCTAAAAGGTCAGAGTTAGCTATGTTGACCACACATTCGCCAGTTTCTAGAAGGTTTTGTAAGGTGTCTTTATCAATGCCACTTCTTTGCGTCACTTGTGTGTACAAAAGTACTGGCGGATTACAGCTAGCCACGGTAAAAAACGAATAAGGCGCCAAGTTATCAATATTGTTGCGTGATCGCGTGCTAATCCAGGCTATAGGCCTAGGTGTAACACCACCATTTAAAAGATGATATTTTTCTTGGTTGGCTAATTCTGTAACATCAAAAAACATGAATATTCCGTTCAGCGTCATTCATTTAAATAGTATACCGCGATCGTTGTGCAAGCTCATTAGTCTAAAAGGCCTAACCTGCCAGACTCACTCATGGCAAGGTAGTTAAAAAATGTATATGGCACAAGAAGTTTTTCAAATCGAAGCCACAGCCTGTGGCGTTAAGAACTTTGTGACCCCAACCCAAAAGTGTTTAAAGGTCTGTATAAAAAGCTGTTTTCATGTCATCTGCTAATAGGTAATTGCTGCCTATAAATTGTGTCATGATCACCCCTGTAATTTGTTGATCGGGGTCGACCCAAAAAAAAGTACTGGCAGCCCCAGCCCAGCCAAATTCATTCACTGTTGCTTGAGGGGAAAGCGCTAACGAGGTATTTATCATGACTCTGCCACTAAGGTTCCAGCCATAGCCGAGTAAGGGAGTATCTCCGATGCGCAGGGGTAAGTTATGCAAAGGGATGCGGTTTCCATGCATCATTTTTAAGCTCTTAGACGATAATAACACCTCGCCCTGCTGATTCTTGCCGTTCAAAAGCATTCTGACAAAATGACTGTAGTCTGAAAGTGTGGAATAAAGACCTAGACCACCACGTCTAAAACTAGGGGATTGTGTGGGGTAACTTTGATGGGGGTCTTGTTCCTTTAACACATGTTCACTAGGGCACAAAGGGGGTAATCCGTGCAAGGATTCGCTGCCGTAAAGAGTCATTAATCGGCTCAGTTGCGAGTCATTTAAGCAAAAACTAGTCTCCTGCATTGCTAAAGGATCAAATATATATGACTTTAAAAGATCGTCAATCCGTCGATTGGTCGCTCTTTCTAGGACGTGGGCTAAAACATCGGTTGCCACACTGTAGCGCCAGTCATCACCAGGATGAAATGCTAAAGGAAGTTCAGACAATACCGCCATCATTTCGTCAAGATCACGATGTCCATTGGCTGATATTTCATGGGCTCGATAATAGGCCGCAATGGGACACCCCAGCAAAAAGTCATAAGAAAAGCCAGCCTGATGAGTGAGCAGTTGTTCCACTGTAATCAGCGTTTTTGCTTGCTCTTGCAGGCCGTTTGGGAACAACACTGTCATGTCTTTAAAGCGGGGATCAAAGTCAGCCACAGTATCGTAAAGGTGCAGTTCTCCGCGTTCAATGAGCATTATTGTAAGCACAGATACAATAGGCTTTGTCATTGAATAAATACGATAAATAGCCTGTGGACGAATCTCTTGCTTTTGTGCTGTGCGCGCATAACCGCAGGCGCCAGAGGTTTTGAGTTGTCCTGACTTTTCAATCTGCCACTCAATGCCACTGAATTTCTTATCGTCAACATATCGCTGCGCGACTTGATGGACTGTGTTACTCATACCAAACCCTCAAAAACTCAACAGTTATAATGGCCTAGCTAACTCAACTTCCATCATGTTAGACCAATTAGAGCTGTTACTTGAAGCTATAAACTAGCCTATTCAAAACATTTATCCAAGTCTATTGATCATTATTATGGTGCTTATTAAAAGTTGCATAGAAACCCGATAGCAGGCATTTTAAATTTGGAACTTTAAGGTAGGGACTAGTCTGTCAGTCAAACCACGTTCTGTGTTCTTGCAGCAAAGGTTGAGGAAGTGGTCGCTCCAACCCACTCAAATGACACCCTTAAACAGAAGATTCAATGTGTCCACCGTCGGCACCATAAAAAACCACCCAAGTTGCAAAGTCTGGGGTAAATGCTTCAAAGCGGTGCTCTGTGTTAGCAGACACAAATAATACTTCCCCCGATTCAAACTTATGCCTAGCACTGCCGTTTACAAAATAACCTGAACCAGAGACGACAAAGTACAACTCATCCCTAAAATGGGGTTCCTGCAGATCAACCCCTATGGGTTTGTAATATTCAAGCACTGTTGTTCCATGCCTAAACATTTCAATAAAAGGCATGTCAGTAGACAACAGTTTTTCAGAGGCATGGGTCTTGGTTAATCTAAGCGTTGTTTCCATCATGAAGTCCTTATGTGAATAACTTCAACGGCTCTATCAGAGGCCAAGGTATAAAAAGCTTTAGGCTTTTTGATAAACTATTTTTCGGCTTGAATCATCATATTAAAGTGTAGTGGAAAAATGTAATTTTGCATGAGCCAGAGTTTGTGTTTAATGCGGCTTTGGTCGTGCCAATCTATTGAGCGTGCGACAATTAATAAAGTTGCTCTTATACTTAGTGGTGCGAAAGCTCAGTTAAAAACTATCCTAAGGCAGCAGAACATGACCTCAATTAAGCGCTTAATATCAATGGCTCTGGCTCTGGCTCTGGCTTTAGTTGGGCTTAGCGCGGCTCCTGCCTATGCCCAGTGCCCAACTCTTTCTGAGTTATCCATGGACCAAGCCTTAATGTGGTCTGGAAAGCCTAAAGTAGGCAAGACCTACAAAGCGCAAAGCTGGCGCGTGCAAGATGGTGATAGCTTAAGTTTACCTGAGGGGCATCGGTTGCGGCTGGGCCAAATCAATACGACGGAAATGGCTAATAAAAATCGTCCAGCAGAGGCCTTTGCTCAGCAAGGTAAAGACCAACTAACTCAGCAACTGCGTCAGCAAGATGCTATTTTCTTAAAGCTTCTACCTGCCATTAAAGATCATTATGGGCGCTGGTTGGTCAAACTTTATGATGGCACTGGGGTGAACGTGGAAGCCTCTTTAGTGGCTCAAGGATTAGCTTATGTGATTAGTATGGATGGCCAGGGTGCAGCGCGGTGTTTATGGCAGCAAGAAAAAGTGGCTCGCAGCCAAGGATTGGGGCTTTGGCAGGCCGCAATATCGCAAGTGCGCAAGGCGTCTTTATTAACAGCCACACAAGGTGGCTTTATGCGGCTAAAAGGTTTGGTCACCGATATAAGTCAAAGCCAACGCCACTGGTATATTGGACTTGAGGGGCATGTGGCCGTGAAAATAGCAAAACTTAGAATGGCTCAGGCACCATTGAGGATTAAGAGTCAAACCCAATTAGAACGGTGGATTGGGCAAACAATTACTGCTCGGGGCTGGCTGGCTTGGCGCAAACTCAATAAAAAACAGCGTAAAAAAGGTTTTAAGGCGGGTGTAATGACCCTAAATCATGTGCATATGCTCGAACGAGCCCCAGGCCTAAGTAGTGACTAAAATACCTGTTCTGGCGCGGCTTCTTGGTTTTTGCCACTAGTGTCAGAGCCAGTCGTTTTAGGCAATGCCATTTGTTTAGGAGTGCGTTCTGCCCGAAAAATTTCTTCTACTGCTGACGCATCACCGGGTCTTGCTAACTCTCCAGTGGCTTCATCAATTTTGATAGTGACCATGTCATCAGGCTGTTGCCGTTGAGTTTGAGGCACATCTTTGAGAGCGATTTCCATAAAATCAATCCAAATAGGTAAGGCTGCTGTACTACCAAATTCATTTTTACCTAGGGTTGTAGGTTGATCAAAACCCACCCATGCTGTGGCTACCATGGCGTCTACATAACCAGAGAACCAAGCATCTTTTTGGTCATTGGTGGTGCCTGTTTTTCCTGCGAGGTCATCACGGTTGAGTTTTTTAGCTTTACGAGCGGTGCCCTTTTTTACCACGTCTTGCAAAATAGTATGCATAATATAATTAACCCGTTCGTCCATGATTCGTGGAGCAATGGGTAAATGAGTTATGGGGCGCGCTAACTCAGTATTTTGCTGCGCATCTTCTTGATCTAGAGCTTGGTCTAGAGCCACGATGGCCACATCGTTAATGACAGTTGTTTGTGTATCTTCTGACTGACCTAGGTCAACTTCATCCGTGTGTCTGACGTAATCGCAGTTAGGGCATACGGTATTGGGTTGAGCTTGGTATAGGACTTTGCCCAGGCTATCTTCAATGCGCTCTATAAAATAGGGCTTCACTTGGTAGCCTTGGTTAGCGAAACTTGCGTATGCAGTGGCCACATCGATAGGTGGCACGCTAGCACTACCCAAAGCTAGGGACAAGTTACGAGGCAACTGCTGCGGCTTAAAACCAAATCGCGTGGCATAATTAATGGCTGATTTGATGCCAATCTCGCGCAAGATGCGAATTGAAACAAGATTACGTGATTTATAGAGGGCTTTGCGTAATCGGGTTGGACCGAAGAACTTTCCGCTGTAGTTTTCTGGGCGCCATGAGCCCTCAAGGCTGGCGTCATTAAACACGACAGGTGCATCGTTGATCAAAGTAGCAGCGGTGAAATCTTGTTCTAAAGCCGCTGAATAAACAATGGGTTTAAAATTCGATCCAGGTTGGCGCAGGGCTTGGGTGGCTCTATTAAATTTACTATGCAAGTATTCAAATCCACCAACGAGGGCAATCATGGCGCCATCTTTTGGATCTAAGGCAATTAAGGCACCTTGAGCATCAGGCACCTGTGATAAGTACCAAACGTTGGTATCATCCTCGGCTTGGCGCACTCTAACTTGATCACCAGGACGAAGGATTTGGCTAATATTGTCTGGAGCACGACCCAAGCTATTGATTGAGAGTCGCGGTCTGACCCAGCTCATATCACTAAAATTAATGGTGATGATTTGGCCATAACGCAGCAGCAACTGAGCAGATTCCTCGTCAACTCGGCGCACGATTGCAGGTTGCAAGGGGCCAAAAACAGGTGTTCTGTTGAGGAGTTTTTCAGCGTCTTCGACATTGACGTTTGGACCGTGGTTTTTTTCTACGCCACGATACCCATGGCGCCTATCATAGGCCAATAAGCCTGTTTGCACCGCTAACTGCGCAGCGTCTTGTAGTTTGCTATCAATGGTGGTGTAAACCCGATAACCACCGGTGTAGACATCTTCAATAGGAAAGGCATCAAATAACTCACTGCGCACCATCTCAGCAACGTAAGACGCCGACGTTTCTGGTTTTAAGCTATGAAAACGGGCCGTGATTGGCGTCTCGATGGCCACTTCAAACTGCTCTTGTTGGATATAATTAAGCTTCAACATACGGCCTAATATCCAATCCCTCCGAATTTTGGACCGAGTCGGATTAGAAATTGGGTTATATTTTGATGGCGCTTTATAAAGCCCTGCCAGCATGGCTAACTGGGGTAGGTCTAACTCGCTGATTGAACGGCCGTAATAAACATGTGATGCGGCCTCTATGCCATAAGCTCGGTGACCCATAAACATTTTGTTGAAGTACATCTCCAAAATCTGTTTTTTACTGAGCTCTTGCTCAATCTGAAACGATAAAAGTATTTCATTAAATTTGCGGATAAAAGTTTGGTCAAGGGTTAACAAGTAATTACGCGCGACCTGCATGGTAATAGTACTGCCGCCTCCTTGAATCTTTCCACCTGCTTGAACCATGCGTACGGCGGCTCTTAAAAGTGCTTTAGGGTCGACACCGTAATGACTGTAAAAATTCTCATCTTCGGCTGACAGTAAGGCGTCAATGTAAAGTTGTGGAACTTGGTCAATACTTAAAGGAATGCGACGCTGCTCACCAAATTCTGAAATCAATTTACCATCGCGGCTCATGACTCTTAAAGGCGTTTGTAGGTGGTAATCCCTTAAGCTATTGACGTCAGGCAAGCGCGGCACTAGGAAAAACCAGGTGACCGCCAAAATGACCATAGTCGCAACGATTCCTAGTATAAAAGTCCATTTAAAAAGGCGACTTATTAATGACATGCTATGCTTTAACTCTAGGCAATAATGGAAATGAATTGAACGAACCCAGCGAAAGTATATAAGAAATATATAGTTTAGCCACCCAAGGATGGGGATAATGTTAACACTCTTAACGAGACTTAGGATAAAACCCTTTGTTTTGGGTATCGATTGGCAAGCTGATCACCTGCGAGCTGTGTTGTTAAGGTTTGCCAATAAAGCTAATACTCCCACAGATCGAGAACTATTGGGGCAGTGGTGTTTTTCGTTGCCGATGAGTGTAACTGCTGCTCCCATTCGATTCCCATCGGCATGGCAAGACTTTATTAGCCAGACCATAAGTAGACTTGGCAGCGCTCCTTTACAGATCAATGTGGGTATTCCTAATCAGCTTTGTACTTGGTTGCACTGCCCGGAAGTAGCCCCTTTAAAACATACGAATTTAATTGCACTACAACTTCATTATCAGCGTATAGCAGCAGCAGCTCTTAATGCTGAGCCTGCTAATCTGTGTGTTTGTCATTTACGACTGGCCCCAAATTTTAGTTTTTTGGTGGTGACTAAACGCCATTACGAGGAGCGTATAGGGCACCTCATAATGAGTGTGCACGATGCCATCCAAGGGTCTGTAGTGGGTGGTATTGAACCCCAAGGCTACACCCAAGTTTTTACACCTAGTTGGGTTGATGACGCCTATGGGATGGCTTGGTTTATGGCTGATAAAACGAGGCCAACTTTATGCTAGTCTGGCGCCAACCTAAACCCAACCAAGTTAATTTTTCTCCTTGGCTAGAATACTATCTGGTCAGTAGGCGGCATATGCGTTGGCTTTTATACGTTAGTGCTATGGTGATTATTTTACTCGGTTTGGCTGCTGGTGGAATCTTGTATTGGAATCTTTTTCAAATGCAGTCTCAAGTGCGAAGGCAAGTTAATCTTGGTGCGCAAGAGTTACAGCTCGAGCAGCAGCGGGCATGGGCTGAATCTGCGCCACAAAGGCGGATGCAATTGCAGCGGGTCATGCAGGGCCAGCAAGATTTTTATGCATGGTGGCCAGCGCAGCAGTTGTCTACCTTATTAGCGCAACTTGAATCCTCTCAAAGGCTGAAGAGTTGGCATTGGCAAATGGGAAGCACACATCAATCAGTGGTGTTTACCATCGTGGGTGAGGGCCATTGGCAAGGTGGGTGGCAAAAGATACTCAATCTATGGCCTTCACTCCGTCTGCAAGAACTGGGACCTGAGGATAGGGGTTGGAGATTTGAAGCAAGCTATTTAATCGCTCCCAGTTCTTTCATATCTGTTAAACCTCTCCTAGATTTTATAGATGTGTCCGGGTCTTCGAATCATATTCTTCAAGGGCTACCAACCCAATCTTTGGAGCTCCAATTAACACCACCCGCGTTAGATGAAGCTTTTAGTTTCAGTGCTAGTGCCAAAGCTAGCAGCACCAAAGTAAAAGCCCAAGTGGCGTTGGGGGCTATTACTGAGCTAACTCATCAAGCTGAAAAATATGGTCAAGGTGTTGAGTTTGTTAGAGACCAAGGCGTGCAGCTAAAAATGCGTTTAAATGCTCAGCAGTGGTCAAGCCTAGCACCCTTGCCCAGTGCAGTGGGTTGGCGATTGCAGGCCGTCACTGTTCAACAAACATTGCTTGGGCAGTGGTTAATATCGATTCAGTGGTTGCCCAGTATTGAAGCGCCATCTGACTTTTTAAGAGTGGCCCCCAGTGCTGAAATCCAGGCAACAATCCAAAGCAATATGCACTATTACGCTCAAACATTTGAAGCCCAAGCCGTGTTGTCCGCAGACTTGAGGTCTCAGACGCCCCTAGGTTCGATTGAACCTGCTCAACCCCGGTCGCAGTCTGCCAGTGAGTTTCAGTTTTTGGGTTACAGCCAACAACAAGGTCAAGTTCCCGTGGCTTGGATTAAGTCTCTACTAACTAACCAGCTATCGCGGGCTGAGGTGGGTCATCAAATCGACGGCTGGCATGTGTTTCATATTAATGCCCAGCGGGTTCATTTAAGTCGTGGGCCACATGACCTGACCCTAAAGCGCACCTGCCTTGTTGGAGTTTGCAAACATGAATAAATTAACGACAGTGTATTTTTTGCTCCTGCTATCACCTCTTATCAATGCAAAACAGATTACTATGGAGGTGCATAAAGTGCCGCTAGTGGATGTGTTGTACGAGCTTGCGGAGGCAGCCCAAGTAAACTTGGTGGTGACTCAAGGGTTGGGTTTTGAAGTGAGTCTTTTGCTGCAGAATGTGGATGCAAAATCTGGATTAGTGCTCGTGTGCACAAGTGTCAATTTAGATTGTGAGTATTCTCAACAAGGTCTAGTTGTCAGTTTGGCGTCTGAAGGGCCAAAAACAGAAGTATTGCCGTTACATCAAGTAAAGCTTAATTATGCTGAAGCAGACACGATTTTAATTGCCTTAAAAAGTGCTCAATCTATGTTGTCTCCCAGAGGCCAATTATTGGCAGATAATCGTAGCCAGCAAATTTTTGTGTACGATGATGAGGCCCATACAGCTACCTTAATTGAGGCGATAAAACATTTAGATCAGCCGCTTGAGCAAATGCTAATAGAAGGCCGCATTGTCATTGTCAAATCAAGCCTTGGTCAGTCGAATAGCTTAGATTTTATTGGTAAAATAGGCGCTAAGAGGATTCTGGGTGCTACTAATAAAACACCGTTGGGTGTCAGCTTTAACCCACTAGGAGGTAGCTTACAGCTGGGCTTAGTGGGGACTCATGTGATGCTTAATTTGGAGTTGGCAGGGCTGGAGGCTAGAGGTTTGGTGTTAACCTTGGCACAGCCCCAAATATTAGTCCAAGAAGGTTATGCAGGCAGTATTCAAACGGGTCAAGAAGTGCCCTATTTGGTGGCTACTGACAATGGACCACAACAAGAATGGAAGCGGGCGGTATTGGGTTTAACAGTGACGTCAAGGGTGCTGCCCATGGATCAGGTCCAGTTAGACTTAGTGGTGGTGCAAGATTCTATTGGTGACCTATTGCCTAACGGCCAACTGGCACTCAATACCCATACATTGCAAACGAGGGCGGTTGTCGGTTTCGGACAAACCTTGGTAATAGGTGGTGCGCTTTACCAACAGCAATTAGACCGTTTACTTGTTAGTCCTGCACTTTCAGGGCTGCCCTTTGTCGGGCAGTGGTTTAAACAGCATAAACAAGGGACTGAGCGATTGGAGTTGTTGGTTTTTGTAACTCCCCGCATAGTTAACCCTTGATTATATTATGCTAAGTCCCCATAATTTAAACCATCCACCCGGCAGTGGGCATTGAGTGCTAGACGACCGGGTTTTGTTGTTGCTGTTCCTAAAAGGAATTTCATTGTGAATATATTTTTAATTGGCCCCATGGGTGCTGGTAAAAGCACCATTGGTCGTCAACTCGCACGCGAGCTAAAGCTAGAGTTTTTAGATACTGACCGAGAAATTGAGGAAAGGTCAGGCGCGGATATCCCTTGGATTTTTGATGTTGAAGGTGAGGCAGGGTTCCGTAAGCGCGAAGCTAACATGATTTCTGAGTTGACTGAGCATAGAGATTTAGTCATGGCTACAGGTGGTGGGGCGGTGGAGTTATCTGAAAACCGTCAACACTTGTCTGCTCGTGGCACAGTGGTGTACTTATTTGCTACCGTCGAGCAGCAGCTTGAGCGCACTTCAAAAGATAAAAATCGGCCCTTGCTTCAAAGCGAAGATCCTGAACAAGTGCTGCGAGATTTGTTTGCTCATCGACATGCCTTATACGAAGAAACAGCTGATATACAGGTGGCTACAGGTGCTCAAAACCCGCGCTTATTAGTGGCAGAAATTATTAAACAAATTGAAGCGATCCGCTCCCTATAAATTTTCCAGTCTAATGTAAGGCTGTTATGGACGATAACCCCCAATGACCGCTGCCCAGCACATATTATCTGTTGAACTAGGTGATCGAAGCTATCCGATTTACATAGGTAGTGGGTTATTGCAGCAGGCGCAGTTGCTGCGTCAGCATATTACTGGTAAACAAGTCTTGATTGTGACCAATGACACCATTGCGTCACTCTACTTACCAACCATATTAAAAACTTTAGAAAGCCTCCACATTGATGGCCTACAAACTGACACTGTGGTGCTTTCAGATGGTGAACAACACAAGCACCTTGAGACGGTGAGTTTGATTTGGGATCATTTGCTGCAGCAGCGCCATAATCGCACGACGACCATAATTGCCCTAGGGGGTGGCGTTATTGGTGACATGGCAGGCTACGCGGCGGCAGCCTATCAGCGTGGGGTCAATTTTATACAGATTCCGACGACGTTATTATCACAGGTAGATTCCTCTGTGGGTGGAAAAACTGGCGTTAATCATCCTCTTGGTAAGAATATGATTGGCGCCTTTCATCAGCCACAATGTGTGATTATCGATACCCAAACCCTACAATCTTTACCCGCTCGAGAATTATCTGCAGGCCTAGCTGAGGTCATTAAGTATGGACTTATTGCTGAACCAGAATTTTTTGCTTGGTTAGAACATAATATTACTGGCCTACTCGAACTAACGCCTCATCTAATCAGCAAAGCCATCTACCAGTCATGCGCATGCAAGGCTCATATTGTGGCTGCTGATGAGCGTGAACAAGGGCAACGGGCGTTGCTCAACTTTGGTCATACATTCGGCCATGCCATAGAAACAGAAATGGGTTATGGTAATTGGTTGCACGGCGAAGCCGTGGGCGCTGGGATGGCGATGGCAGCAGATTTATCATGTCGCTTGGGATGGATTTCAGAGGCCCAACTGCAACGTATCCAGCGTCTGTTGCAGGCGTCTGGGTTGCCTTTTTGGGGCCCAGAAAAAATGCAAGCAGACACCTACCTCAGGCATATGCAGGTGGATAAAAAAGTGACCGATGGTACGATTCGCTTAATACTGCTAAGACAACTGGGTGAAGCGATAGTCACATCAGACTTTGGAAGCGATATGCTCCTGCAAACCTTTGATCAGCCCATGACAGTATAGGAGGTTAAGACCGTGAGTTCGTCCGTCCATAAACTCCCCACTGCTGGTAACCTTGACCTCGCCTACAGCGCGTATGTTGATCAATTGAATCAACAGGAAGAAACATCCCAAAGCACTAATTTAGAGGCATTTGAATATCAAGCCAAAGCTCGTAGCCGGCAATTAGACACACTGCTACATTTAAGTCACTTTTCTGATTATTTAGTGCTCATCAGTGCGCCTTCAGGTGCGGGAAAAACAACTTTTATTGAACAATTTTTACGTGTGCAACCTGCTGACGCCTGTATCGTGCATTTAGTTTTAGATGAGTGGGTTACTGCACCTTGGGTGGTCCGTCAACTAGCCCAACAGTTACCCTTGCAGATCCCTGATCATGCCAGCCTAGAAGAGAGCATTCTGGCCATACAAGAATTGGCACAAGAGTTAACTTTGCAAAAAGAAGTGCTGTTGGTGGTAGTGGATAATGCTCAGTGTTTAGACGAAGATGCTCTAGAGCTGCTGGCTAATTTATTGCCTCGCAGCGCTAAAGTAGACTCTCGCCCACATGTGATCCTATGCGCTGATCATAGTGTAGTAGAGCGCATTGAAGCGCCCCAGTTCGCAGAGCTTAGACAAGAACGCTTTTATCATCTTGTGCTTGCACCTTTTAGCCAAGAAGAAAGTGCAGACTATTTGCGTCAACGTTTGCAGTTGATCGGTATTAGTCATAGCCTAGCTCCTATCCAATTATTACAATTACACCAGCTGGCAAAGGGTAATCCAGGTTACCTTAATATGTTAGTCAATAAAGCCCTCAATAAGGGTAGTTTTGGGCAGCAATCAGGCTTGCCATGGCTGCACATAGCCACCACGACTATTGTAGTGGCAGTATTGGCAAGTATTTGGTTAATGAACGATGAACCTACAAAGTTAGTGTTACAAAATGAAGTAGATGTTCAGCCAGTGATAGAGGCGTTGGAAGCGTCACAAAAAGAGTCACGAGAAGGGGGTTTAGAAGAGGGCCCTATCGCGCAGGCGCTGCCACCTTTGGAACCCATTGAGCTGTCATTAGCACCACAAAATGTAAGCCTTGAGCCTAAAATAGAAAGCGTGCAAAAACCTTTGCTAGAGCCAGATGTTGAGGTGACAATTACCCCAGACAACAAGCCTAAACTGGATCCACCAACCCCAATAGCCTCACCAGCGCAAACTGAGGCCGTGATATCAAGACCAGAGTTAGAAGTGTGGCCTTCAGCAACCTCCACCACGAAGCAGCCCTATAGCTTCGCAGCTTTACTAGAGCTACCCAGTAATCATTACAGTTTGCAGATTCTTGGAGCGCGCTTGGAAACGACCATAGAAGCATTTGTGAAGGGCAGAAAATTCACGCAACCGTACTACATTCTTCAATTAGAAAGGGGTGGTAAGCCATGGTTTATGTTGCTTGTAGGAAACTATGCCAGCTCTAAGGATGCCAAAAGTGCCATCTCATCCTTACCCGCAGCCTTGCAGAATCAAAAGCCTTGGGCGCGACCTGTATCAAAAATCCAACAGCAGATTCGTAATAAATTCAACACAAGTGGTGAATAACTTTTACAAATTCGGCGATCGTCGCCAATTGTGTAGGTATTTATGCCATTTATAACTAAAATAATTTGTTAGCTGTGGTTTTCTCATGTAGGATGTTCTTCCATTTGTTGATTAGATATATCTATAAGCTCTAATAAGAGTTTTTGATTACAGCAAGTGTCCTACTGACTCTTGTTTCATTTTGCGACAGTTTCTTTGGCACTTGCTAACACCGTGGTGGCTTTATTGTCATCCAGATTAGCGAGAGAGACACTGATGAGCGCTGGCTTTTTTAATCCCAAAGAATTTAAAGATAACTGTGGCTTTGGTCTTATCGCCCATATGCATGGTGATCCCAGTCATGATTTATTACAAAAGGCCATCGAGTCCCTGACTTGTATGACTCACCGCGGTGGTATAGCGGCTGATGGCAAGACGGGCGACGGGTGTGGTTTGTTGCTGCAGATGCCAGATCACTTTATGCGGCAGGTAGCACTGGATAACTTCTCAGAAGAACTTGCAGAGTCCTATGGTGTGGGCATGGTGTTTTTGTCGCAAGATGAAGACAAGGCCGCTCATTCTCGTAATGTGTTAAATCAAGCCATTGAAGATAACGGTTTAGAACTTGTCGGATGGCGTGAAGTCCCTGTAGACGCGGCTTGTCTTGGGCCTATTGGTGCGCAGTGCCAGCCTCGCATTGAACAAGTGTTTGTTAATAGCCCTGGACTGCGTGGGGAAGTATTAGAAGCACGGTTACTCGTGGCTCGCAAAACGACCATGTATGCCTTAACAGTAGATGAAGACTTTTACGTCTGCAGTCTGTCTCATCGCGTGGTTTCTTATAAAGGGTTGATGATGCCGGTAGATTTGCCGGTATTTTATAAAGATTTAGGTGATCCGTCTTTGACCACGGCCATTTGTACCTTTCACCAGCGTTTCTCCACTAATACACTACCCCGATGGCCTTTAGCTCAACCCTTTCGTTTCCTAGCCCACAATGGTGAAATCAATACTATTGAAGGTAACCGAAACTGGGCGAAAGCACGCCAAAATATATTAGCCACTCCATTGATTCCAGAACTTCAAGAACTAGAAGGTGTGGTAAATACCACGGGTTCTGACTCATCCAGTATGGATAACATGCTTGAATTGATGGTGTTGGGTGGTATGGATGTTTTCCGTGCCCTGCGCCTAATCATGCCCCCAGCTTGGCAAAACGATGAGTTAATGGATCCAGAATTACGCGCCTTTTATGAATACAATTCTATGCATATGGAAGCTTGGGACGGCCCAGCTGGTATGGTATTAAACACGGGTCGGTATGCCGTATGTTTGCTTGATCGCAATGGGTTACGCCCTTCCCGGTGGGTCATGACAAAAGATGATTATTTAGTCACTGCTTCAGAAATTGGCACCTTTGATTATGATCCCCTAGATGTGGTAGCTAAAGGCCGTGTGGGTCCTGGACAAATTTTGGCAGTGGATACTCACACTGGCGAAATCATGCACACTAAAGATATTGATGATCGTCTAAAAGCTTCTCAACCCTACAAAAAGTGGTTGCGAAAGTCAGCTATTCGTTTAGAGGGCACCTTGGATGAAGAGCAATGCTTTGAGGACTTTACTGAAGCTGAGCTTAAGCAGCACATGAAAATGTATCAGGTGACTTTTGAAGAGCGTGATCAAGTCATTCGTCCCTTAGCAGAAAGCGCCCAAGAAGCAGTGGGGTCTATGGGTGATGATACGCCTATGGCCGTATTATCTAGTCGCGTTCGCAGTGTGTATGAGTATTTTCGCCAGCAGTTCGCCCAAGTCACTAACCCACCGATAGATCCTCTGCGCGAAGCTGTGGTCATGTCTTTGGAAACCTGCTTAGGCAAAGAGCGTAATATCTTCCAAGAAGGGCCAGAACTTGCCAAGCGCATTGTTCTTGGTTCACCCATATTGTCAGCTAGTAAATATACGAGCTTGTTGCACATGAATGTACCGGGTTTTAAGGTGCAGATCATCAATCTAAATTATGAGCCTAGTGTGGGTTTAGAGGTAGCGATTAAGTCGGTTTGTAAGCAAGCCGAAGAAGCTGTGCGTAAGCGTATTGGCGTTGTGGTTTTAAGTGACCGTGAGATTGAAAAAGGCAAGCTCCCAATTTCGGCAGCAATGGCTACGGGTGCTGTTCATCACCACCTCACCAACACTGGTTTGCGCTGTGATGCGAACATTGTGATCGATACCGGTAGTGCAAGGGATTCCCATCACTTTGCCGTATTGATTGGGTTTGGAGCGACAGCAGTTTACCCTTATCTGAGTTACCGGGTCATAAACGACATGATCGCCTCGGGCGAAATTATTGGTGATCCAACGGAATGCCATAAATCCTATCGTAAAGGCATCAATAAGGGCCTACTCAAGATTATGTCCAAAATGGGCATCTCCACTATAGCTTCTTATCGTGGTGCCCAGTTGTTTGAAGCCATTGGGGTGAGTAGCAAAATTGTGGATTTATGTTTTCATGGCGTTGCTAGTCGTATTGAAGGGGCCCAGTTCTCTGATTTTGAGTTGGACCAAGGGGCTTTAGCCGCAGAAGCGTGGATTAGCCGCAAGCCAATTCAACAAGGTGGTTTACTTAAATACGTGCATGGTGGCGAATATCATGCGTATAACCCAGATATCGTGACTACGGTGCAAATGGCTGTGCAAACAGGTGATTATGCGGTGTATAAAAAGTATGCCAAGCTAGTCAATGAAAGGGGGGTAGCCTCTTTACGTGACCTGCTCAAACTGAAGTCGGTTCAGCCTATAGACATTAGTGAGGTAGAGCCTATAAGCGAGGTAATCAAACGTTTTGATAGTGCTGGGATGTCTCTTGGCGCTTTATCACCTGAAGCCCACGAGGCTTTAGCGATGGCCATGAATGAATTAGGTGGCCGCTCCAACTCAGGTGAGGGTGGCGAAGATCCAGCACGTTATGGAACCAATAAACGGTCCAAAATTAAACAAATAGCCTCGGGCCGTTTTGGCGTGACTCCCGCTTATTTGGTGAGTGCTGAAGTATTGCAAATCAAAGTGGCTCAAGGAGCTAAACCCGGAGAAGGTGGGCAACTTCCTGGCGGTAAGGTCAATGACCTCATTGCCACCTTGCGTTACTCTGTGCCGGGCGTGACCTTGATATCACCTCCACCGCATCACGACATTTATTCGATTGAAGATTTGGCTCAACTTATCTTCGACTTGAAACAGGTTAATCCAGACGCACTGGTTTCAGTGAAGTTGGTGTCCCGCCCTGGTGTGGGAACCATTGCTTCAGGTGTTGCTAAAGCTTATGCAGACCTGATCACTATTTCTGGCCATGATGGTGGCACGGCGGCTAGCCCGCTGACCTCTATTCGCTATGCTGGATCACCTTGGGAGTTAGGCCTTGCCGATGCTCACCAATCTTTGCGGGGCAACGGGGTGCGTGGCAGAGTCAGAGTACAAACAGATGGGGGCCTTAAAACGGGTGTCGATGTTGTTAAAGCTGCCATGTTAGGTGCTGAAAGCTTTGGCTTTGGAACCTTACCTATGGTTGCGTTAGGGTGTAAGTATTTACGCATTTGTCACCTTAATAACTGCGCCACTGGTGTTGCCACTCAAAATCAACAACTGCGCGACCACCATTTTCGTGGAACTGTCGACATGGTCAAACATTTATTCACCTTTATTGCTGAAGAAACTAGAGAGGTGATGGCTGAACTTGGTGTGCGTAGTATTGAGGAATTAGTGGGCCGCAGTGAACTTTTAGAGGTGGGTGGTGGCGTCACTGCCAAACAACGTAACTTAGACTTATCGCCTCTATTGAGTCAAGCTGGCATTGACCCTAGCCAACCTCATACGGTTCAGGTAAATAATAACCAACCCTATGACCCAGGCACCATGAACCAACTGATGTTGGCGCAAATGGAAGATGCAATTATTCACTCAAAAGGTGGTGAGTTTAAGTTCGACCTCACTAACTGTGATCGCTCGGTTGGGGCTCGAGTTTCTGGTGCTATTGCTAAAATTCACGGTAACCATGGTATGTCGGAGCACCCACTAGAAGTGCATCTCAAGGGCATAGCAGGTTTAAGTTTTGGTGTATGGAATGCTGGTGGTTTGAACATGTACCTAGAAGGCGATGCCAACGATTATGTGGGTAAGGGTATGGCTGGTGGTAAACTGGTCATTTATCCGCCTAAAGGCTCTAGTTTTAAATCAAACATTACGTCTATTATGGGCAATACTTGTTTATATGGTGCAACGGGCGGCAGTGTTATGGCTGCGGGTTGCGCAGGTGAGCGCTTTGCTGTGCGAAATTCGGGAGCCCACGCGGTAATTGAGGGTGCTGGCGATCATTGTTGTGAGTACATGACTGGCGGGGTGGTTACTGTGCTTGGGGCTACAGGGTATAACTTTGGTGCGGGCATGACGGGTGGTTTTGCCTTTGTACTAGACGTAGATCGGACTTTTGTAGACAAGTACAATAGCGAGTTGGTCGAGATTCACCGTATTCGTGGTGAGCATATGGAAGAGTATCGCAGTTACTTGCGTAGGGTACTGCAAGATTTTTCTGTAGCCACGGGCAGTCGCTGGGGTAAAGAGCTAAGCAATCATTTTGAAGACTATGTGAGTAAGTTTTGGTTAGTGAAACCCAAAGCTGCAAACTTGCAGCAACTCATGGCTAACACTCGAACCAAGACAGAATAAACGACGGTTTTTAGAAACATATTACCAAGCATACGAGGTCACTATGGCTCAACGATTAGACAATCATTTTCAATTCATCGATGTCGGACGACAAGATCCTGTAAAAGTGCATCACAATGTACGGAAACGCCAGTTTGCTGAAATCTATCAACCATTCTCTGAGGTCGAAGCTAAGCCCCAAGCTCACCGATGTTTAGAGTGTGGTAACCCCTACTGTGAATGGAAGTGCCCAGTGCACAACTACATTCCTAACTGGCTTAAGCTGGTTTCTGAAGGCAATATTCTCGAAGCTGTGGAGTTATGTCACCAAACGAACTCCTTGCCAGAAGTGTGTGGCCGAGTGTGCCCACAAGATCGACTATGTGAGGGTGCTTGTACACTCAATGATGGTTTTGGCGCAGTAACCATTGGTTCGGTAGAAAAGTACATTACTGACACTGCCTTTGCGATGGGTTGGACACCAGATCTTAGCCATGTCGTTGAGACTGGCAAAAAAGTGGCTGTCATTGGTGCGGGTCCTGCAGGCCTCGCTTGTGCAGACGTATTAACACGCAATGGTGTTTCATCTGTAGTATTTGATCGATATCCAGAAATTGGAGGATTACTTACCTTTGGTATTCCAGAGTTCAAACTAGAGAAGCCCGTAATGGCCAAGCGTCGTGAAATCTTTGAAGGCATGGGTATCGAGTTTAAGCTCAATGTAGAAATAGGTACAGACATCACCCTAGATGAGCTGATGGAAGAGTACGATGCCGTATTTATGGGCATGGGTACCTACAAATCCATGCGGGGCAATTTTCCAGGTGAGGATTTAGAAGGGGTGCATGAAGCTTTGCCTTATTTGGTTTCCAACATTAATCGACGTATGGGTTTTGAAAAATCACCAGATGATTTTATTGATTTAAAAGGTAAGAAAGTAGTCGTTTTAGGGGGTGGTGATACGGCTATGGACTGCAACCGCACGGCTATTCGCCAAACTGCGGCTCACGTTTATTGCGCTTACCGTCGTGACGAAGCCAATATGCCCGGCTCGTTTAAGGAAGTAGCAAACTCCAAAGAAGAAGGTGTGGAGTTTTTGTTTAACCGCTCACCTGTCGAAGTCATGGGTGAAAATGGCAAAGTCACAGGCGTTAAGCTAATCACAACTGAGCTTGGTGAAGCCGATGAAAATGGTCGCAGTCGACCTGTGGCAGTGGTAGGAAGTGAAGAAATTATTGCTGCAGACGCAGTGATTGTAGCCTTTGGTTTTAGCCCAAATCCAATGCCTTGGATGACTGATGCCGGAGTTGAGCTGGATAAGCTAGACCGTATACAAGTCCAACGAAGTGCTGACTTGGCGGCTAAAACATACGCTTTTCAAACCACCAATGCAAAAATATTTGCTGGGGGTGACATGGTTCGGGGTTCAGATCTAGTCGTCACGGCGATTGATGAAGGTCGAAGAGCAGCAGATGGAATTTTAGATTTTCTCCAAGTGTAAGGCCGTCAATGAACGCTAAAGTAAAACTTGATTAAAGACGCCTTAAGGCCTGCTTAATTGTCACAATCCGTGACAATTAGGCAGGTCATCTATATCATAAGCTCCAATGTTTATTATCTCGCCTCAAGGCCCTATTGCCCCATGAACGCCGCCAAACCTGAATTAAAAAACGATCGATTTCTTCGTGCTCTTATGGGGCAACCTGTGGACGCAACCCCAGTATGGATGATGCGACAAGCAGGTCGTTACTTACCAGAATACCGTGCCTTAAGAGCAGAAGCAGGTGACTTTTTAAGCCTTTGTAAAAACGCAGATTTTGCGTGTGAGGTTACTCTTCAACCCCTACGCCGCTATGACTTAGATGCGGCCATCTTATTCTCAGATATCCTCACAATTCCAGATGCAATGGGTCTTGGGCTTTATTTTGAGACCGGTGAAGGCCCTAAGTTTGAAAAGCCAGTGCGCACAGAGGCAGACGTTACCGCCCTAACAGTGCCTGATATGGACGCGGACTTGGGTTATGTCATGAACGCGGTAAGCACCATTCGCAGCGCTTTGTCTGGTGACGTGCCGTTAATTGGATTTTCTGGTAGCCCTTGGACTTTGGCGACTTATATGATTGAAGGCGGCTCTAGTAAAGACTTTCGCCATATCAAAGCGATGATGTATTCAACCCCAGAGTTACTGCATCAAGTACTTAGTGTATTGGCTGATTCCGTGATTGCTTACTTGAATGCCCAAATTGCAGCGGGCGCTCAAGCAGTGCAGATCTTTGATACTTGGGGTGGTGTGTTGAGTGGTCCTTGTTACCAAATTTTCTCATTGGATTATATGCAACGCATCGTTAATGGCCTCACCCGTGAATCTGAGGGTCGCTCTGTGCCCATTATTTTGTTTACTAAAAACGGTGGCCAGTGGCTAGAAAAAATGGCCGCTACAGGAGCTGACGCTCTGGGTTTAGATTGGACCATAGAAGTGGGCCAGGCCCATAGTCGTGTTGGCAGTAAAGTCGCTCTGCAAGGCAATATGGACCCAAGTGTTTTATATGCAGATGCACCTACTATCCAAGCCGAAGTAGGCCGTATTTTGGCAGATTTTGGCAGCAATGATGGCCATGTCTTTAATTTGGGTCACGGCATTCATCAATTTGTAGACCCCCAAAGTGCTAAAACATTTGTGGATGCGGTGCATGATCAAAGTGCCCAGTACCACTAATTAAATATTCATTAGGACCCTAACATGCCACATTGCGTTATAGAAATTGCAAACCAGTTGAGCAGCAGTGTCACCCCAGATCAGTTGTTACGTTGTGTGTTTGATGCCCATGTGAAGTCTGGGTTGTTTGATACAGATCACATTAAGGTGCGTTGCACAGGTTATGACCATCATATTTCAGGAACGGGTTCAGACCGATTTATCCATGCCACGTCACACATTAAAGTTGGCCGCACTGCTGAGCAAAAGCAACAATTAAGTAACCTGATTGTACAAGGTTTAATTGATCTGGGTATTACCTCCGCATCTATGAGCGCGCAGGTGGTCGATTTAGCGCCTAGTTATGTCACCTTTACTGATTAGGTTCGAGGGCAGAGGGTTGAGGGTCGAGGGTTTATAGGAATAAAACTGAAATTCCTCCGACCACAGTCGCTCAAGGGATCGTCTTGGGTTAAGTGATTACTGCAAATGAACCATTGGTTACCCTGCTTAAATCATAAGCCGTAAGCTCAATCTCCAAGCCCCTGCGTCCACCACTGACATAAATACTTTTATGGGCATTTGCGCTGGCATCAATAATTGTTGTTAGTGCTCGCTTTTGTCCCACAGGGCTAATACCGCCGAGCACATATCCAGTGCAGCGTTTGACCATAACTGGATCCGCCATGGTCACTTTTTTAACGTTAAGGGCCTTGGCAACGAGCTTTAAATTGAGCTGTTGATTGACTGGCAGTATCGCCACAGCCAAAATCTTTTGACCGGTGTCTACGATTAATGTTTTAAATACTTGTTGTGCATTGACCGCTAATTTTTCTGCAGCTTCGGTGCCATAAGATGCAGCCTTTGCATCGTGGATATATTCATGTAGCTTATGGTGCACACCTAAGCGAATGAGTTGGTTTATAGCAGGAGTCATGATTGATCGATTTGGCGCAAATGATGTTAATGATCAAGTATGCTAACCCTAAGTGTGCGCCCAGTCGAGGCAAAAGTAGCTTAGTCAGATTGACCACTTTTTGTTGCTCGAGTCGTTCAATGAAGGTTTATGTTTTAGCCCCTGAGCAGTATTAACTTGAGCTAACCCTTACTGTAATGAAGCATTAATATATAGGTGAGTATCAATGAACCAACAGATTGGCTTATTTCTGTTTAGCAATGATTTACGTCTGGATGACAACCCAGCTCTAGCTCTGGCTGCTTCTGAGGTTGATCAATTAATTTGTCTTTACTGCCTAGATCCCAAGCAGCCACCATCAAGCTTGCGTGCTCCAAGTAATTTATCAGCTCATCGCCATCAGTTTTTATTTGCATCACTCAACGACTTGCATAATAGCCTTAAACAACTTGATCAGGGGCTCATGGTTGCGAATGAGCCAGCCCTTGATATTATTCCTCAGCTCATTACTCAGCATAATATCGGGCACATTTATGCGAGTGAAAATGCGGGATATTACGAAAAGCAACTTTGGCAGCGTCTAACTAAGCGTTATCCTTTTATCAAATTTAAGCGCCTTGCTAGTCATACCTTGTTTACCCAATCTGACCTGCCTTTTGAACTCACAGAGTTGCCAACCTCCTTCTCTAAGTTTCGCAAACTTGTTGAGCCTCTGTCGATTCAATCTCCCTTGCCCCAGCTTAAAAGCATACCCCCTAGCCCAATAGCCCTAATACCCCCAATGCCAACGTCAATGGCGGTGAGTCAAGCTCCATTGTTTGAGGGTGGCGAGCAACAGGGGCGTTTGCATCTTGAGGGTTATTTTGACTCGAGGCTAGCCAGCCATTATAAGCAGACTCGCAATGGCCTTGATGGCATGGATTATTCCACCAAATTTTCCCCATGGCTGGCAAATGGAAGTCTATCAGTGCGGCGAGTGATTGACTGCTTGCGCCAATATGAGCGTGATATAGAGGCTAATGACTCAACTTATTGGATTTACTTTGAGCTACTGTGGCGGGAGTATTATCAGTGGTATGCACACCATTATGGCGTTCACCTTTTTAGTGCCAAGGGCATAAAAAATAGCAAACCCAATACTAGCTTTTACCCTGAGCGTTTCCAAAAGTGGTGTCATGGTAACACCCCTTACCCTATTGTGAATGCCTGTATGAGGCAGCTCAGGGCCACTGGTTATATGAGCAATCGTGGTCGCCAGTTGGTGGCCAGTTGCTTCGTGCATGAATTGGGCCTGGACTGGCGCTATGGGGCAGCCTACATGGAGCAGCAATTAGTTGACTATGACGTCGCTTCTAATTGGGGTAACTGGCAGTACCTTGCGGGTGTGGGTGCAGACCCTCGGGGTCATAGGCGTTTTGACTTGGCTAAACAAACTCAAACTTATGATCCGAAACAGCTCTTTATTAAACACTGGGGCGCTGATAAAAATGCGCCACCGCTGGACTCTGTAGATGCGGCTGACTGGCCGATAGTGAGTCCCTAACGAGCAGCACTTCGAAAATAGCCAAGGTCAAGCTTTGATGTATCAGTTTTTGGGACTAGCCTTTTTTGCTATACATCAAATCCCAAACCCCATGCCCCTTTCCTTCACCACGGCGCTGGAATTTAGTGCTAGGTCGAAAATCTGGCTGTGGTGAATATTGTTCATGGCCTGCTTTATTGCTATAGCCTTCAGCAGGTTCCATCACTTCCATCATGTGCTCTGCATAAGGCTGCCAATCTGTAGCCATATGAAATACACCTTCAATAGAGAGTTTTTGACGAATGTCTTGGGCAAACTTGGGTTGCACAATACGGCGCTTGTTATGCTTTTTTTTATGCCACGGGTCTGGAAAAAATAGCTGCACACCCGTTAAACTTTCATCTGCAATACATTGGGCCATGACATCAATAGCGTCATCACAAAAAATCCGGACATTACTGAGCTCTTGGGTGGCTAGGTTGTTGAGTAAGCGGCCCACGCCTGGTCGATGGACTTCAATGCCAATATAATTATTCTCAGGCATGGTGGCAGCCATGGTGGATAGGGAATCACCCATACCAAAACCAATTTCCATAATCACGGGGTGGTCATTGCCAAACAGTTCAGTAAAATTTAATAGCCCCTGACTGACTTCTAATCCATAAAACCCCCAATAGTTTTCCAAAGCATGCTCTTGGGAGGGGGTCATACGACCTGCACGTTTTACAAAACTGCGAATACGGCGAGGATTTTCAATAGTGGAAGGTGAATCAGTGGGCATAAAATTGATCTTAATATTAATAAAATGGCTGAAACCCTATTTTACCTACTAAGGACCAATAAATCAGCATGATCATGGCGTCTATAGCAGAGCAATTTGATACACTATGGGCAATATTAATTGTTCACCGTGTTATTGAAGCCTATGACGACCCTCCGTATTGCCACCCGTGAAAGCCAACTCGCCCTTTGGCAGGCCCATTTTATTAAGACAGAGTTAGAACGTCACCACCCAGATCTCACTATTGAGCTACTGGGTATGAAAACTAAGGGTGACAAAATACTTGATGTGCCGTTAGCCAAGGTGGGTGGCAAAGGTCTGTTTGTTAAAGAGCTAGAGCAGGCTATGCTGGAGGATCGGGCAGATATTGCGGTGCATTCTATGAAAGATGTACCAATGGATTTTCCACAAGGCCTAGGCTTAGCTGTGATATGTGAACGAGAAGATCCCAGTGACGCTTTTGTGAGCAATCACTTCAAACACCTCGATCAATTGCCCCATGGTGCTAAAGTAGGCACCTCTAGCCTGCGTCGACAACTGCAAATTAAAGCGCTGCGGCCTGATCTTGAGTTATTAGACTTACGTGGTAACGTGAATACCCGCTTAGCCAAATTAGATGCGGGCCAATACGATGCAATCATCCTCGCAAGTGCGGGCTTGATGCGGCTTGATTTTCAACACCGTATTCAAAGTCGGTTAACTAACGAGCAATGCTTACCGGCAGGAGGGCAGGGTGCAGTCGGCGTTGAGTGTCGGCTAGATGACAAAGTGACCCGTGCATTGTTAGCCCCTTTACATGATCAAAATTCAGCTGATCGAGTCATGGCTGAGCGAGCACTAAATAAGCATTTAGAAGGTGGCTGTCAGGTGCCGATAGCCTGTTTTGCAGAGTTAGAGGGAGACCAGCTTTGGTTGAGAGGTTTGGTGGGTGAAGTGGATGGCAGCCAAGTGATTACCACAGAAATCAGAGGCTCAAGATTGGATGCTGAACGCCTAGGCATCGCCGCAGCAGAGGACTTATTGTCTCAAGGTGCGGGTAAAATCCTGCAGGCCATCTACCATGCTCAGTAAATAAGTGATGACAGGCATGAGGGTCTTGGTGACCCGACCAACGGCACAAGCCAAGGCAATGGTTGAGTTATTGCGTAAGTATGAATTTGAGGTGCAACATCAGCCCTGTTTACAGATAGTGCCTGTGGACCCTCAATCAATGGATGGCTTGCAATGTAAGCAGTGGGCCATGGATTTGGATAATTTTGACCATATTATTGTGACTAGCACCAACGCTAGCAACTACTGGCTCGACTTGGCTGAGAATTATTGGCCCCAATGGCCTCATGGTGTCAACTGGTGGGCTCTGGGCGAAGCTACGCAAGCTCAATTAATGGCGGCAGGTATTGTGGCTGGCAAGCCTGATGCGGGTGATACCAGTGAAGATCTGCTGACTGAATTATTACCCCGCATCAAAACTCATCAAAAGGTATTAATCGTGCGCGGTTGTGGCGGCAGAGAGATACTCTCTGACGCTTTAGTAAAAGCTGGGGCTAGGGTCAATTATGCCCAATGTTACTTGCGAGACAGACCTACAATTAATCCTGAGCGAATGCTGAGTGTAAATGAGTTTGCTCCTCAAGTGGTGATACTACAAAGTGGTGAAACATTAGTTAATTTTGATCACTTGTTAAGTCACCAAGCTTGGTGTGATAAACAACGCACGATATTAGTTTTACCCAGTGCGCGAGTGGCAGAACAGGCTAAAATATTAGGCTACCAAGCATTGCTCACTAGTGGTAGTGCTAGTAACCAAGCAATGTGCGATACTTTAGTACAGAAAATACAAAAATAAGTGCCTTAATCAAACTTACCAAATAGTTACAAGGCATAGTGATAGCAGGCCGTTAGGCCGCTGAAAAAGGATGCTCAAGCAGTGACACAAGACTCAAACAAAGCCAATCAAGATGGGCCTGAAAACGCAACTGAAAACGCCCCTGAAAAGGTGTCAGATAAGGCTTTAGATCACGCTTCAGATAAAAAACCACCAGCACCTAAAACATCTCAAGCGGCTAAAGTTTCTAAACCTGCAGACAGAGCAAGTGTGGCAAAAACAAAGCCTGTGGTCCGCACCAACCAAGCCAAGGTTGGCCTATTGTGGGTCGTAGTGTTGCTACTCATTGTTATGGTAGTGGGTCTAGGTTACTGGCAATGGCAAGCACAATCTCAAAGAGCCACCCTCACAAACGATCAAAGTGGTCAATCTGACAACTTACAATACTGGCAGCAGCAACAACAAGTGTTGGCAAAAAAGCTAGATGCTTTAAGGCTTTCAAACGAGGTTGCACTGAACACCATGAGCGCGCAACAAACAAACTTGGAAAATAACCAAACGCGCATGGATGGGGCCCTAGTTTCAGCACTAGAAGCGGTGGCTAAAAATCAATTAGATGAGGGTCAGGCATTACCCCAGTGGGAACTGGCAGAGGCCGAATATCTGCTACGACTGGCCAGCCAACGTTTAGCTATGGAGCAGGCGAGTGAGTCTGCTGTTGCTTTGCTTAAAGCAGCGGACATCATTATTAGAGATAGTGAGCAAGTCGGCACTTATGGGATTAGGCGAGCAATTGCTGCAGACCTAGCTGCGCTTTCTTTGGTTCCAAGTGTGGATGTTGAAGGTGTCTACGCGAGTCTTGCAGCCCTTTCCAGTTTGGCCGCTCAGCTTACTTTCATTCCACCTCATAGCGACCTAACCCTGGTGCCAAAGATAGTGCCAATTAATGTTCAGTCAACTGCGATGCTGGCATCAGTGAACAACAGCGATTGGGCACAGTCCATGTGGCAAGGTGTTAAACACGTCGGTGCAAATGTATGGGGTGAATTAAGACAACTGGTCAAGGTGCAGTCGCGCACCCAAGAGGATCAACAGTTACTCACCCCAGCAGCCGAGCTATTAGTGCGCATGCGCATTGAAATGGCATTAAGCCAAACTCAAGTCGCCCTGTTGCGCCGCCAACAAACCATATATGACCAATCCTTGGTCAGCGTAAAGCAGCTCCTAGGGCAGTATTACCGATCCAGTGATTTAGTTTCCCAAGCGATACTGACTCAGATTGAGATCCTAGAGAAGGTCAAGGTATTGGTGAATATGCCCAATATCAATGGCTCTCTGACCGCTTTGCAAGCATTTATTAGCACCTTGCATGAAACCCCAACAGAGCCTTTGGTGGGAGAATAAAGTATGCGTTTTTTACTTCTCATTATTTTATTGGTATTGCTAGGGGGTGCCGGACTGGGCACTTTAATTAATGTAGACCCTGGATATGTGTTGCTAGCATGGGGTGACACCAGTATAGAAATGAGTTTGTGGGTGTTATTGTTTGCTGTGGTCTTGTTATTTGTGACCCTGTCTTTGAGCCTGCGCTTTATTATTGCATTAAATCTACCTTTTAGGGTGCTGGGTAGCTGGCAGCAGACGAGTCGGATCAAACGCATGCAGTTGCAAACCCGCCAAGGTCTGTTGGCTCTGGCTGATGGCCAGAACGTGCGGGCAGAAAAGAAGCTAGCCGAACTAGCGCCAACCACCAGTCAGCCTGTCGTAGTGCTGCCCGGACTAGCAAGAGCGCTTGGCAGACAGGGCAAGATGCCAGAGGCCAAGACAGTACTAGACAAACTAGTGGTGGATTTCCCTGGAGCACAACAATTAGCCTATTTGGAGCTAGCTGAAATCTGCCTTTATCAAGGTGACGATGAAGGTGCTTTGGACCCATTACAAAGTTTACATAAGCTGAACCCTCAGCACGCGGAAGCTAATCAATTATTGTTAGATCTTCTGCAACGTCGAGAAATGTGGCCCCAGCTCATTAGCTTGTTGCAGGTGGTTGGTAATTACAGCCAATTGAGTGAAGAGCAGTTAGCTCAGCAGCAACAATTAGCTTATGGTCGGGCCTTCAGTGACAGCCGCAGGCAAGCAGGAAGTGCAGCCCAAAGTAGTTTGGATGAGCTACAAGCACTATGGAAAAAAGCGCCGCAGAGCATTACTAATCATGGCCCAAGCATTATCAATTACGTTAAAGCAATGGCTCGTATTGAGGGTGATTCAGCCCTCCATACGCAAAAGTTCATTGAACAAATACTTAAGCGACTTTGGTTGGAAGAGTTGGTGCTTGAGTATGCACATTTACCCCTAGCTGATTTACAACAGAGCTTATCAAAGGCTGAAGCCTGGCAGGATATCTCCCAAGATAGTGCGGCGTTGCAACTCACATTGGGTCGCTTGTGCAGGCGCTTGGAGTTATGGGGTAAAGCACAAGACTATTTACAAGCCAGTATTACCTTGCAAGAAAGTAAAGAGGCCCACGCAGAAATGGCCCGATTACAACATAAAATGGGTCATGTCGATGTTGCCATAGAACATTATCGTCTTGCGAGTGTATTTTAAAGTTGACTCTTGTGTCCGCTTGATACAGACTGTACGAAATCCAGCGAGACCCTTCGTCTTATCAGCTGGTTTTAACCGGCTGACTTAGCCTTTCGACTCTACTAAACTTATTTACTCTCCCAGCGCACTGGCGCGCCTCTACCTATGAATCTAACTGAATTAAAAACTAAAACGATGCCTGAATTGGTCGAGATAGCCCAAAGTATGGGTCTTGACAACATCGCCCGATCACGCAAACAAGATTGTATTTTTAGCATTCTCAAACGCCATGCGAAAAGTGGTGAAGACATCTTTGGTCAGGGCGTGCTAGAAATCCTGCAAGATGGCTTCGGCTTTTTGCGCTCTGCAGATGCGTCTTATTTAGCAGGCCCTGATGATATTTATGTGTCACCCAGTCAGATTCGTCGGTTTAGCCTGCGCACCGGTGATAGCATCGATGGCAAGATTCGCCCACCCAAAGATGGTGAACGATACTTTGCCTTGCTTAAAGTGAGTAGCATTAACTTTGGGCCTCCTGAGGAGGCTAAACACAAGTTGTTATTTGAAAATTTAACACCCCTGTTCCCAACAGAGCGATTAACCATGGAACTGGGTAATGGCTCCAGTGAAGATTTAACAGCTCGTATCATCGATTTAACAGCGCCTATGGGCAAAGGCCAGCGGGCCTTGATTGTGTCTCCGCCTAAAGCAGGTAAGACCTTGATGCTGCAAAATATTGCACACTCTATCACCCGTAATAACCCAGATTGCCATTTAATTGTGCTACTCATCGATGAGCGTCCAGAAGAAGTGACCGATATGAAGCGCTCCGTGCGCGGTGAAGTGGTAGCAAGTACGTTTGATGAGCCACCCTCACGCCATGTTCAAGTTGCTGAAATGGTAGTAGAAAAAGCTAAGCGCTTGGTAGAACACAAAAAAGACGTCATTATTTTGTTAGATTCAATTACCCGTTTAGCACGTGCCTACAATACAGTGATTCCTTCATCTGGCAAGGTATTGACAGGTGGTGTAGATGCCCATGCTTTAGAACGTCCAAAGCGCTTTTTTGGTGCCGCCCGAAATATTGAAGAAGGGGGTAGCTTAACCATTATTGCGACGGCTCTCACTGAAACGGGTTCCAAAATGGACGAAGTGATCTATGAAGAATTTAAGGGCACGGGTAACTCAGAAGTCCATCTGGACCGGAAGATCTCTGAGCGTCGAGTTTTCCCTGCAATCAACATTCGTAAATCATCGACGCGTCGGGAAGAATTATTAACCCGCGAAGATGAACTGCAACGCATGTGGATTTTGCGTAAGTTGTTAGATCCAATGGAAGATGGCCAAGCCACTGAATTTTTATTGGATAAGCTTAAAGGCGTCAAGACTAATGAAGAGTTCTTCATGTCTATGAAGCGCAAGTAACTCGCTTAAGTCATGGAGTTAGGCAGGCTATGAGCATGAAATACAAAGACCTCCGTGACTTTATTGTGGGTTTGGAAGCTCAAGGTGAGCTCAAGCGCATCACGACAGAGGTGGATCCGTACCTCGAAATGACCGAAATCTGCGATCGTACTCTGCGCGCAGAAGGACCTGCCTTACTGTTTGAAAATCCCAAAGGCTATGATACTCCTGTATTAGCTAATTTGTTTGGCACACCCAAACGAGTGGCCCTTGGTATGGGGGCTGAAAGCGTTGAAAGTTTGCGCGATATAGGCCATCTTTTAGCCTCATTGAAAGAACCGGAGCCACCCAAAGGTTTTAAAGATGCCTTAGGCAAGCTACCCCTCTATAAAAAAGTTCTGCATATGAGCCCTAAGCTCATCAGTAAGCCACCATGCCAGCAATATGTCATGCGTGGTGATGAGGTAGACTTGAGTAAGTTACCCATTCAAACCAGTTGGCCAGAGGATGCAGGGCCGTTAATTACATGGCCTTTGGTGATCACTCGGGGACCCAATAAGCAGCGCCAAAATCTAGGCATCTATCGTCAACAAGTCATCGGTAAAAACCGTTTAATCATGCGCTGGCTATCTCATCGAGGTGGGGCTTTAGATTTTAGAGAATGGAAAATAGCTCATCCTGGTGAAAACTTTCCGATCGCGGTGGCCCTAGGTGCCGACCCGGCCACTATTTTAGGTGCGGTCACACCAGTGCCAGATACCTTGAGTGAATATGCCTTTGCAGGGCTATTACGTGACAGTAAAACTGAAGTGGCAACCTGCCTGACTAATGACTTGCAAGTGCCTGCTAGTGCAGAATATATTTTAGAGGGTTACATCGCCCCAGACGACATGGCAGACGAAGGCCCTTTTGGAGATCACACGGGCTATTACAACGAAGTTGATCGTTTTCCAGTATTTACTGTGACCTGCATTACCCATCGTAAAGACCCTATTTATCACAGTACTTACACCGGACGTCCACCGGATGAACCCGCTATACTGGGCGTGGCATTAAATGAAGTTTTTGTACCACTTTTACAAAAACAGTTTCCTGAAATTACTGATTTTTATCTGCCGCCTGAAGGTTGCTCCTATCGCATGGCAATAGTGACCATGAAGAAGCAATACCCAGGTCACGCTAAACGAGTGATGATGGGCGTTTGGTCTTTTCTGCGCCAGTTTATGTACACCAAGTTTGTTATTGTGACTGACGATGATGTTAATGCTCGTGACTGGAAGGATGTAATATGGGCCATGACCACCCGCATGGACCCAGCACGGGATACCTTGTTAGTAGAAAATACACCCATTGATTATCTCGACTTTGCTTCACCTGTTTCTGGTTTGGGTTCTAAAATGGGCATGGATGCCACCCATAAATGGGAAGGCGAAACCACCCGTGAATGGGGCCGCACCATCACCATGGACGAGTCTGTCAAGCAGCGTATTGATGAGCTTTGGCATGAGTTAGGTATTATGCCCAGCGATCCAAACGGTCAATAGGTCTCAACTACTGCGGTGATTATGGTTAGGCTTATGATGCTCAGGGTCGCTGGGGTTAGGTCGCTTAGCTTGGGCTACTATTTTGACTGCTAGAACGACTGTTTATGCTCCGTGGTAACGGCGCACCTGTCCTACAAGGAGTCAGTTGATCGAGATCTTTGAATGGTCTGTGGGGTCCCTACAGGGTGGCTTGTAAGCTGCTCGATGTGCGAATACCCATATCGATAAAATATCAACGCAAAGCGCATAGTGAGACACTTGGGATATTTTGAAACCCTAGCTTAGACCAAACACCTTCGCAATATGCTTAAAAACCATAGGCTATAAAAATAAAAGTACCATAAAATAATAGGCAGAAAAATGAACCAGTACATTTTAACAATTGATCAGGGCACTACGAGTTCGCGGTGTATTATTTTTGCAAAAGATGGCACTGTGATTAGCTCTGCCCAATATGAGTTTGAGCAGCATTATCCCAATAATGGCTGGGTGGAGCACGCCCCTCAAGATATTTTAGATACGGTGATTAAGGCCTGTCGTGAATGCCTAGCCAGTAGTGGCCTTTCAATCGAACAAATTAGTTGTGTTGGCATTACCAACCAGCGTGAAACGACTCTCGTGTGGGATCGAAAAACGGGCCAAACTATTTACCCAGCAATTGTCTGGCAAGACCGTCGCACAGCGAAGCAGTGTGAAGCACTCAAACAAGCTGGTCATGAGACCCTAGTTACAGAGCGCACGGGATTATTGTTAGACCCTTATTTCTCTGCCACTAAGTTGAGCTGGATTTTGGATCATGTAGAGGGTAGTCGTGATCGAGCAGAGGCTGGAGAGCTAGTGTTTGGCACAGTTGATACTTACTTGATGTGGCAACTGAGCCAAGGTCAAATCTATGCCACTGATGCCACCAATGCGTCCCGCACCTTATTGTTTAATATTCATCAACAATGCTGGGATAAAACACTATTAAAAATTTTTAATATCCCTGAGATCATGTTGCCTGAGGTCAAAGACAGTGCAGCAGACTTTGGGTATATGGGGGAGCATGTTTTAGGCCTAAAGCTACCCATTCTGGGGGTGGCTGGTGATCAACATGCGGCTCTATTTGGACAAGCTTGCTTTGCCCCTGGCATGGCCAAAAGCACCTATGGTACGGGTTGTTTTCTAATGCTAAACACGGGAGACAAGCCATTAGCCTCCACCAGTAGGTTACTCACTACGGTCGCGTATCGGCTGAATAATAAGCCCGTGTATGCCATTGAAGGTAGTATTTTTGTGGCAGGAGCAGCCATCCAGTGGCTAAGAGATGGCCTTAAGTTGATTAATAACGCCAGTGAAGTTGAGAGGCTGGCAAAAGAGACTCCCATTGACCATGGCGTTTATATGGTGCCTGCGTTTACTGGTCTGGGCGCCCCCTATTGGGACCCTGAAGCCCGAGGGGGAATTTTTGGCCTAACCAGAGACACAGGCATTAAGGAAATTGTTAGCGCTGGCCTTCAGTCAGTGGCTTATCAAACAAAAGATCTGCAAAAAGCGATGCAAAAGGATGGCTTGCGACTCACAGAATTAAGGGTCGATGGAGGCATGGCGGTTAATGATTGGTTTCTTTCGCATTTGGCCAACATACTCGGTGCTGAGGTCACTCGGCCAACGTGCGTAGAAACCAGTGCCATAGGGGTAGCTTACTTAGCAGGTCTGCAAGCACAGATCTACAAATCTTTAACCGAATTAACGTCTATGTGGCAAAGTGATCAGCGCTTTACGCCTAAAATAGATAAGCAATGTCGTGATCAATTATATGATGGCTGGTTAGCTGCTGTAGCTAGAATACAAACCCAGACTCAAACTCAGACCCGCAAGAATTAATTGATACCCGTGTAATGAGACCTTTAAAAAGAGGTTCCGCAGCCCATCACAGACTGCTTGACTAAAAAAGGTTGGAGTGGGTCCTAATGCAGAAGTTACTGGGCAATGGCGTCACGGGGTGAGACCGTGACCGATATACGGCTGCCACCTAGAGTTCCTTTGTCTATTTGAACCGTAGCCACGCGAGCCGCTTTTTCATAGGTTAGCACCGACGTTTTTGACTGCACGGTAGTAATGTTGATCCACCCTTGATCAGGCATTTTGGCCATATAATATTCAAAGGCTTGAACGGGGTCTAATTTAGACTTCAGCACCGCGCGACCAATCCATTGTTCGCCTGTATTTAGTAACAAAGACTCGTTTACTGATAATTGATCGTTAGCAGAAATAGGAATGTCTGCGTAGGAATTAGTCACCTCTGGGCTGTTACCGGCTAATGTTGAGCCTTCGCCAGAGGGTATTGTCGTTGCAGGCATAGTACACGCGCTAATAAACGCGATCCCTAACCCTAACATGACAGCCTTGAACGACAGATTCAACATAGTATAACTTCCTTTTAACGGATCAATTCATTTGATTACCTCTTTAGTATAACGAAGGAAGATCTGGAAAACAGCATTTTAACGCCCATTGCTGCAATTATTCCGCTTCGAGTGTCTGCATACTCTGCAAGGTTCGCCATTGTTTGGCTGCTTTTAATGTAAGGGCACCATTAGGCTTCAGCTCAATGGCCTTATTTAAACGTTGCTCAGCTAACACGAGATGCCCACTGGCCATGTAACCTAAAGCCAATTGGGCATAGATGTCTGCAGCCAACTGCTGCTGTGGAGTCATAGGGCTTTTCGTACTGCAGCCACTAATCCCCAGCAACAATAACAGCCCCAAACTTAATAAAACGCCCAAAGACCTTTCCATGATTTAAGGGTAGTACTCAAATTGAAGTTTTTATTACCTGTAGTGTAAATTTTTGTAAAACTTTGCAAATTAATTATATGCTGATATGATGTTCGTGGTCAGAATGCTAATTCAGAGCTTGGCCTAAGAAAAATAATTAAGCTTAAGAGGCAAAACATATGATGGACAATATCGTAAGTTCTATTAAAAAACTCACTGAAGCAGGCATAGCGCTGATCGCACTAGCCATTGTTTTAGAGGTGATTTTTGGTGCTCAAGTAGCATTTGTAGGAGTTGGAGTCGTTGATAATGTACTCGACATTGTTGGCACATTAGGTGGCGAAGGATTGGTAGGCTTAGCTTCAATCGCTGTCATTTACTCGTTGTTCAATCGCTAAAGCCTGATAATTAGCGTTTTAAAAGCCCGCAATCACGCGGGCTTTTTTGATTACTGTGCCAGCGCATATGACCATTTACTCATATGCCATCAGATAACTGGTCGTGTTAAAGTATGAGATGAATTGATCGTTTTATACCTGACCAGGACACATCTTTGAAATCCTTTCTCTTTAGCCTTAGTGACTTTTTTGAAAGTGTGCCAAACTACATTAGGCCCTGGCGTTGGTGGATTATCACCTTTGTGCTTGCAAGTACCCTGTTTATGGGGGTTGGTAGCACTCGATTTGTGATTGATGTAACCGTTGATTCATGGTTTAGCGAAGATGATCCAGTGCTAGAAAGCCTCGATGAGTTTCGTAAGCAGTTTGGCAGTGATGATGGTTTATTCATCGTTTATGAAGCTAAAGATGGCGATGTGTTTTCGGTGGACTCCTTACGGTTAATCGACCAACTGACCACCAGCCTAAGTCGCTGGCAAGAAATTCCACAAACCCGATTAAATAATGCTGGAATTACACCAGATCTGGCACTTGAACTGAACCACATCAAACGGGTTCAATCCCTCACCAATGTGCGTATTCAAACCCATGACGACGACACCCTAAGTTCTCCACGTTTGATCCAAAATTTAATTATGGATAAAGACCAGACTCAGCAAGTTAAAGCTACCGCAATGGCCCAAAGCAATTTGCCTTTGTTCCTTTTTTCAGATAATTACCGCTTTGGCGCCATCATGTTGACCACAGATTTTGGCTCAGTTCCGATCTCTCAAAATCTTCAAGCAAACGCTGCTGACCTGATGGAAGATGATGAATTGGACTGGGCAGGCAATTTTGAGGGCCCTATTTTTTCTGCTGTTGATACGGCAGACCAATCAAATCCTATGCGTTTTGAAGATATGGACTCAGGGCTTTATCTCTCGTTTATGGAAGCAGTGAGTCGCTTATACCAACAACCCGAAATGGTAGAGCAATTTCACTTTTATCCCATTGGTAATGCGTCTTTGGTTGAGCTTGCGGTAGATGATTTGAAACAGGCGGCGGTCTTACTATTAGGTATGGTGCTGGTGATTAACCTACTATTGTGGACTCTATTTGGTTCTGTGAGCGCAGTCTTATGGCCCCAGGCTGCGATCGGCATTAGTGCCCTGTTTGTGGTGGGCACTTTAGGCTGGCTGGGGTTAGAATCCAGCACCCTCATTAGCCTTACCGTGATGTTAATTGTGGCTGTTGGGGTGGCTGATTGTGTTCATGTGATGAGCAGCTATGTGTATTTCCGCCAGCAAGAGCAGGAGCATGAGCAAGCGCTGTCAAAAGCCTATGCAAAAACTGGGCTACCTATTTTACTGACCACTATCACCACCATGGCGGGCATGGGAGCATTAACCATTACGGGTATGCCCCAGTTCGTGATGTTTGGTGTCACTTCTGCTGCGGGTGTCCTGTTAGCCTTTTTGTACACTATTTTTCTACTACCCGTGCTCATGGATTTATGGCATCCCATGCCGAAGCAAAAATCCAGCCTACCCATGCATGGCTGGCGTTTGCGCTTATCCTTTTTATTATGGCCGATGACTAGATTGATTAAACTCCTTTGGCTAGTGTCATGGCCTGCGCGCAGACTGGTTTATCGTAGCGGTTTGCAATGGCTGCTCAGTGGTATTTGGCTGCAGGATTTGTTGGATAAAATCCCCACCTTTGTGGAGGGGTATAAGCTCTTAATCAATTGCATGTTTGTGAGTTTATTTGCTCTTTGTTTGTATGGTGCAACCCAAGTTAAGATCGATTCTAATATTGCAGAGCTTTATCGTGAGGGCTCTCCGTTAAGGACCGCTTATACGATTGTTGATGAACACATGATGGGCACAGGTAGCTTAGAAATCTTCATCAACATGAATCAGTCTGATGCTCTAATGCAAGCCGACATATTAAAAACGATGGATCAGTTACAAAGTGATATTAAAGCTAAATACGCTCAGCACATTATTCGCACATATTCCCTCGCCAATCTAGTTAAAGATACCCATGCCATTATGCAAGATGGCAGCGATGCTTATAAAACCATTCCCAATGACAATATTGCTGTGGCGCAACTACTGTATTTATTTAATAGTTCAAACCCAGAAGAGCGGCGCGCCATAGTGAATGATGATTATAGTCAGAGTCACATTAGTGTGAAACTGCGTAATGCAGGCTCTAGTGAATATGCTGATTTTTTTGAGCAGGTGCAAATCGATATTGAACAAGCCTTTGCGCCCCATCAAACTCAATACCCCAACATGGACGTCCACGTTACGGGCACCTTAGCCATGATGATGAGGCTGATGGACGACATGAGTAATAACCAGTTTAAAAGTTTAGCCCTTGCCATGGTGCTTATATCTGGTTTGTTAGTACTCACTTTAGGTTCAGTTCAAGCAGGTCTCTTGTCTATTATTCCTAATATGATACCGGCGACCTTAGCCTTTGGGCTCATGGGATTGTTGGACATACCTTTAGATACAGACACCTTGATGATCGCCCCACTGATTATAGGTATTGCCGTTGATGATACTATTCATTTTATAACCCACTACCGCATGGCACTCGCCAAACACAGTGACATGCGCTTGGCCTTGGTAGACACCATCAAGCAAGTAGGGCAAGCCGTCACTTACACAAGTTTGGTACTTGGCTGTGGCTTTTTTATGCTTAGCTTTAGCAATTATTTAGGCCTTGCTAAGGTAGGTGCGTTTGGTTCTTTAGCTATTTTTGTGGCGTTATTATGTGATTTACTTTTTTTCCCCGCCTTAATTATGTTTTTCAAGCCTAAGTTTGGCCAACCAAACGTGATTGATAATCTACAGTTTAAAGGAGATACGTGATGGGTTCTCACACTAACATCGCTCTCATTGGCCTTAGCCTATTAATCACTGGCTTTGCGCAAGCTGAAATGACGGCTCGTGAGATAGTGCAAAAAATGAATGATAACCAATTGCTTACTACCGACTCCTCTTTTAATCTGCTCCAACTTACGAGCTGTAAATACGGTACCCATAATGGCAAGCTTAAATGTGTGGAAAAGCCCCGCATCAAAGTTTTAGAAAGCGCACAAATTAATCTTGGAACTGACAATAAAGACAGCCAATCAATTACCATCATACTGGAGCCTGCAAGTGAAAAAGGCATTGGCATGTTGACTTATACCTACGATGCGAGTGAACAAGATAATGAGACATGGCTCTATTTATCAGCGCTAGGCAAAGTCAAACGCATTGCTTCAGGCCGTAATGAAGAGAACACGGAACCGACGAGCGTGTTTGGTTCAGAAATAAGTACCGAAGATCAAGAAACGGGCAAACTTGATCATTACACCTATAAAATATTACAAAGGGGTAACTATAAGGGCCGGCCTGTGGCAGTCATTGAATCCGTGCCTACAGTAGAAGGTATAAAACACACACGCTATGGCAAACTAAGGACTTGGGTTGATAGCGAACGTTTCATCAGCTTAAAAATACAAATGTTTGATAAGCATGGCAACGCCATTAAGCATGTATTGGCAGCTAAAGTAGAGCAAATTAATGGTATTTGGCTAGCTCGCAGTGTGACCTTCAAAAACTTAGTGAGCCAGCGTTTAACCAATATGAACATAAAAACCATAAATTTTGGACTCAACATCGATGCCAAGTTCTTAACCCAGCGGGCGCTCACTGACCAAGGCTTTAGGCAAAGACACCTGGAAAGCCTCAGGGAGCAGGTGCAGTAGCTATGTTGATGAAGGTACAAATGCGCGTTTGGTGTTTGTGTGGTCTGGCTCTGTGGGTCAGTGGACAGACTCATGCGAACAGTAAAATGACCATTGATGATTTAGTAGAGGTGACTCTTCCAGAGCAAGGTGCGTACGAGGGTAATTTGTTGACTGATGACGATGTGTTTACGGATGAACTGTTTGTCCAAGACAATATTATTGTGGGTCAAACTAAGGTCTTACAGTTGAGTATAGAGCACACTTTGGCAGTTGATCCTCAACGCAGTTATGTGCGTACAAATCACGCTACAGATTTGCGCCTTGCTAGTGAAGGCCCTTTAGGCCTGTTGGGTTATGCAGAATTAGAATTAAAGGCTATCCAATATTGGCAGGGCGACTCATTTAAGGTCAGCGATAGTGCTTTTAGCCTTTTAGACATTGAACACTTGGCACTGCAATACAGTTTAGCTGACATTAGTATTACCTTAGGTCGCTATGTCATGAGTTGGGGCGAAGTGGAAGGCTCAGGAGTTATTGATGTCATTAATCCTGCCCCTAACCTTACCAGTGGTCTAACGGATCTTACACCGCAGTGGTTACTGAGTGGCAGTTACTATATGCCGTCGGCTCAAATGTCGTGGTTTGTTGGCCTCGACCCAAGTGTGACAGAAATCCCCAATGTGACTCTAGCCCATGGTGTAGAAAAAGAATGGGGTGCAAAATATGGGCACACGGGGGTAGGCAGTGATTGGGCTGTTTATGCTGGTCGTATGGTACCCAATAGTGTGGTACTCAATTTAGCCACCGCTACTGCATTTGCAACGCCCTACCAATGGATAGGATACAGTTGGAACAAAGCCATGCAGGACGATTTGGTTAAATTTGATGTGGCCTTTAAACGAGGTTTAGAACATAACCTTGGCTACGCAGGCTTAACCTCTAGCAATCGTTTAGATACGGCATTAGGTTTAGAGTTGAACCATGGTGATCAAAAATGGGATGCCAGCATAACCGCTCAGCATTGGCTTCATCATCAATCCCGCTACCTCACCCCTGCATTAACACCAGTAGCTAGCAATCAAACCGATGTCACCATGAGTCTTGGTTTAAGTGATAGCTTTAATAATGACCAGTATAATTGGGCACTCACACACATCGACACGGCCCAAGGTGCCCTGCGTGCAATAACTGGAGAGATTATTTGGCAACCTACGGATCAATGGCAAAGTAGCCTAAGCTTTACCTCCATAGCCGCCCAAAGCACCAAAGCTTATGCATCATTAGATGGCACTCAGCGATTATTCTTGAAGACTAAGTTCAGTTATTAAGCCGACGAGCTGTTGGTTAATACTAGAATTTTTTAGTGCAAGATCAAATACGATATCAAAATGATTACGCCCTGCCACCTCAATGCACTGACTCTGAACCCCATCACTGAGTAATTGTTGATAGTACTCTTGGCTTTGGCGCTTGAACTCTTGAGTTTCATGACTGCCGTAAGCAATTAAACATGGAGGCAAATCTTGGTTGCTATACAAGCCGGGACTCAGGTCAGTCGCGTCCTGCAAAGTTAAGCCGAGGGCCTCGTTAATAGAGGTGTTGATTAACGGTCGAAGGTCATACACACCGCTGAGTAATATTGCCCCCGAAATAGAATTTGGGCTAAGTCCGTGCAGTCCTTGCTGCGCTGCCTGTAATACGCTGGCACATAAATGTCCACCCGCAGAACTACCGGCAATAACCACTTTATTACCATCAAAACCAAGTTCTTGGGCTTCACTCAAAAGCCAAGCCACTGCCTGACAGCACTGGGCAATCATGTGCTTAATAGTTGCCTGTGGCGACAATGTGTAGTCGATGATGGCGACATTGGTACCCTGTTCTAAGAGGCCTGGCGCCATGAAGCAGGATTCATTCTTGCTTAGTTCTTGCCAATAACCACCGTGGATATAAACCAGTAAAGGGCCATCCGTTTGAGCAGGAAAGTAATCGAGTAGTTCGCCCATACCATTGCCATAGGCAAGGTTACTCGCATAGTTCAGTTGGTGCTGAGCATCTTTAGAATGCCTGATGTAATCGTTGATAAACACCATAATGTCGTCAACACAGGAGCTGGGAGTATACTCTTGCTCTACTTTTGCCCGGCTCATGTGTTGCCAAGGCATAGGAAATCTGCGTCTTATCAGAGGGTCTTTGCTAGGCGCGTTAAGAGCGCGGTGAGCTTTAAGTAGTTTATTAATAGGCCGATGGCAATTACCGCAGTCCCCAGCCACTCCCAAGACCACACGCAATTTACGAAAGTCATTGTGGCCCTGTGCAATAGCCACTTCAACGCTTGCTTGATCAATATCAAAACACGTGCAAATGATAGGGTTATTGATGGGGGCATCAGTCATTTGGTCAAAGCCTTAATTGCATCACCAAGTCCACTCAAAGTCATAGGATACATTTTATCATGCACTAGTTCTTGAGTCAGACCTATGGATTGCGTGTATTGCCAGTGGTCTTGTGTGACCGGGTTAAGCCACGCCACTTTATCAAAGTGGTCAGTGAGGCGTTTCATCCAAACGTGTCCGGCTTCTGTGTTCATGTGTTCTACACTGCCATAAGGACTGGTGATTTCATAGGGTGACATGGAAGCATCGCCCACAAATATCACTTTATAATCGCGTCCATAAGTATGTAAAATATCGTATAAAGGTGTGGGTTCGTTATGCCTGCGCATATTGTTGCGCCAAACGCTTTCATACACAAAATTGTGAAAGTAAAAATGCTCTAAGTGTTTGAACTCACTGCGACAGGCAGCAAATAATTCTTCACACACCTGAATATAGGGATCCATGGAACCACCAACATCTAGGATGAGTAATACTTTGACGGCATTATGCCGTTCGGGCACCAGTCTAAGGTCCAGCATGCCTGCATTTTTTGCAGTTGCCCTGATGGTATCCTTTAAGTCGAGTTCTTCAGCCGCTCCAGTGCGAGCAAACTGGCGCAACTTTCTTAGGGCCACCTTAATATTTCGTGCCCCAAGTTGGGCCTGATCATCAAGGTCTTTAAATTGACGTTTTTCCCACACTTTAGCCGCACTTTTATGGTGGCTCTCACCGCCAACGCGAATACCCTCGGGGTGATAACCACTGTGACCAAATGGCGAGGTGCCACCAGTACCAACCCATTTACTACCACCTTGATGGCGTTTTTCCTGCTCTTTCAGGCGCTCTTTAAAAGTGTCTAATAGTTTTTCTAAGCCGCCCAAAGACTTTACCTTAGCTTTTTCCTCATCGGTCAACTGTTTGATAAATTCTGAGCGCAACCAAGCTTCTGGAATGAGGGCATCTAATACCTCTTCTATGCTTTCAAGTTGATCAAAATAAATGCCAAACACACGATCAAACTGATCAAAGTTCGCTTCATCTTTAATTAGGCAGGTGCGTGCAAGATGGTAAAAATCATCCATGTCTGCAAAGGCTAGGTGTTGCTTAAGCGCTTCCAGCAACATCAAATATTCCTCAATAGAAACAGGAATTTGAGCACGCTTTAAAGTGTAAAAAAAGTTGACTAGCATAATTGATTAACGCGCTTCTCTGCGGGCTAAAAAAGCTAAGCGTTCAAGTAATTTTACGTCTTGTTCATTTTTTAATAAGGCCCCATAAAGAGGCGGAATAGCTTTAGTGGGGTCGCGGTTTGCCAATAAATCTTGAGGCATTTCATCAGCCATGAGCAGCTTTAGCCAATCAATTAATTCAGAGGTTGATGGTTTCTTTTTGAGGCCAGGAATTTCACGAAGATCAAAAAACATTTGCATGGCTTCGGCGACTAAGCTTTGACTTATTTCTGGGTAGTGCACATTAACAATGGCCTTCATGGTGTGTTTGTCAGGAAAGTTAATGTAATGGAAAAAGCAGCGTCGTAAAAAGGCATCGGGTAACTCCTTTTCATTATTGCTGGTAATAATTACCACAGGTCGGTGCTTAGCTTGCACCCGTTCGCCTGTTTCATAGACATCAAATTCCATCTTATCTAGCTCTACTAAAAGGTCATTAGGAAATTCGATGTCTGCTTTGTCAATTTCATCAATTAATAAAACCACGCGTTGGTCAGCATCAAAAGCTTGCCATAGCTTGCCTTTCTTAATGTAATTGCCAATGTTGTGCACCTGATCATGGCCCAGTTGTGAGTCTCGTAAGCGGGACACAGCGTCGTATTCATATAACCCCTGCTGGGCTTTTGTCGTGGACTTAACATGCCACTGCATTAAAGGCATACCCAAAGCTGCAGCGACTTCCTCTGCAAGCAAGGTCTTTCCAGTGCCAGGTTCACCTTTAATCAGCAAAGGCCGTTGTAAGGTGACGGCTGCATTGACGGCCATCTGTAAGTCTTTGGTGGCGACATAGTTTTTGGTGCCAGTAAAATTCATAAAACAGCTCTAACATTTATTAGTCACGCTATTTTGGCATGAATTGCGTCCCTAAGCAGTAAGACTTATAAGTCATCTTGACACTTTGATGAGTTGTTTTCTCCTCTGTAAGTTCAATGATATAATCAGACCATGATCCAGCCTCCCCAGCCCCTATCTAAAGAGCAGTTGTTTACCCTAGACCCTGCAGGTGCGCCAGTAACCAACAAACTGCCAGGTGAGTTGCGCAATTTTTGTTTTTTGCTGCAACCCAATTTTTCTATGATGGCCCTGACCTCTGCTATAGATGCTTTGCGAACTGCTAATTTGCTCAGTGAAGAAGAACTTTACACCTTTCGCCTAGTGAGTTTGGATGGTGCTGCTGTGTGCAGTGACTTAGGCTTTTCTGCCATGGCTGATCAAGCACTAGAAGAACTTAATTTTGATCATTTGGATGCTTTCGTTGTTTGTGGTGGCTTGCGCGTTGAGCTTCAAACTCCACCAAAGATCATTAGATTCTTACGTCAACCTGAACTGCGGAAAAAGACTTTAGGGTCATTGTGGAATGGTTTATTTGCTCTAGCTCATGCTGGGGTGATTAACGACAAAAAGGCTGTGGTACACCGGAGTAATAGAGCGAGCTTCAGGGAAACCTTTGCGGACATTAATTTAAAAGATAAAGCTTACGTTATTGATCATCAGTGCTTTAGTTGTGCAGGTGGCAATAGTGCTTTGGATATGATGTTAGAGCTCATGTTAGAAGCAAGAGGTAAGCCTTTTGTCCGAGGCATTTGTGACATTCTTACCTGTGACCGTATCAGTGACACGGGCGAACCGGCATTTTTAAGTGATCAGGCTGATACGCAGTTACCCAAAAGCCTTCAAGACACCATTTGTTTAATGCAAAACAATATGGAAGAAATGTTGTCAGCTGAAGAAATTGCGTCTTTAGTTGGCATTACTCGGCGACAGATTGAGCGTCAGTTTCAGCGATATCTAGGCAGTACACCCACGCGTTATTACTTGGAACTGCGACTCAAGCGATGCCATCAGCTGCTCACTCAGACCCAGTTGAGTATGAGTGATATTTCCTTGGCTTGTGGGTTTGTATCCTACCCACACTTTAGTAAATGTTATCGTCAATACTTTGAGGTAACACCGTCTCATACCCGACGGCAATCATAGTTATTAAAAGGACTGGTGCATGGCCTTTAGCTATCGATGAGTTGGTTTAGGTGATTAATCCCCCAGTCTGTCATCTGAGGCCATGGGTACTGTGCTGACGTATCAATGTGGACCGTCGATACTGCAGCGGCTCTGCCAGCTTCTAAGTCAAACAAATAATCGCCGACCATCACACTGTCACTCGTTTTAGCACCCCATTGTGCCAACAGCAACTGTATGCCGGCAGGATCGGGTTTGGGTTCGCAAGACGCGCGGTCCAAAATGTCTTGGGGGGTGAAAAAGCCATCCAAGTTACAAATGGTCAATGTTTGTATGGCAGCAGGCATGACATTGCGGGTTAATATGCCAAGGTTGGCGCCTTTGTTTTGCAGGTGTTCGAGGAGCTCGTATGCGCCTGGCATCGGTTTGGCCAAGCTTGCAAAGTAGGACTCCAAGGCATTGATTTTTTCCCACATAGGCGCGGCTTGTTGCGGGGGCATGGCTTGCACCGTTCCCAAAATGTCTGAGCCTGATGCTAAACCTAGCTCGCTTCTCATCATATCAAAGTCATGCACACCGATGGTTAGGGTGCCGTCCATATCAAAGATCCAGTGTTTCTTGGCTAAGATATTTTTATGTTGTTGGTTTAAAGACAGTTTCATGGTTCTAATTTAACAAATTTTGCAGGAAATAGGCTAGTTTTACTTTCCATTGTTTAGCCTTTTCGGGCCATGTGGTAAAATTATGACTTCAATTTTGGAGGATAACCAATGGGCGCACAAGTTGCCGTTATCATGGGGTCTAAGAGCGACTGGCCATGCATGCAAGAAGCCACGCAAATTATGGACCGTTTGGGTGTGAGTTACGAAGTCGAAGTAGTGTCTGCTCATCGTACACCCGATAAACTTATGGAGTTTTCCTCCCAAGCTGCGGGTCGTGGTATTCAGGTGATTATTGCAGGTGCTGGTGGTGCTGCCCATTTGCCTGGCATGGTCGCATCCAAAACCCGCCTACCTGTGTTAGGTGTGCCAGTGGAAAGTAAGGCTTTAAGTGGTGTTGATAGCCTTTATTCGATTGTGCAAATGCCCCGAGGTGTGGCTGTGGGGAGTCTGGCCATTGGTGGGGCAGGGGCCTTTAACGCGGGTCTACTCGCGAGCCAAATATTGGCTAACCAAGATGCTCAATTGGCGCAACGTATTGAAGACTTTCGCACGCAACAAACGCAAACTATATTAGATAACCCTGACCCAAGATAAGGTTGATTCAAACGTCATGAAACCAGCAATAAAACGTGTGTGGGTATTGGGAGCAGGCCAATTAGGAGCCATGCTAAAACATGCAGCTCAACCACTGGGGGTTGATTTACGTCCCGTAGATATTGAATTAGATGCCAACTTGCCCCTAGATGATGAGGATGTCATTACCGCAGAACGTGAGCAATGGCCATCGACCAAAGCCACAGACCAATTGGCAGCTCATCCTAATTTTGTGAACCAAGAGGTATTTGGTTTGGTGGCGGATCGTGTGACCCAAAAACAGATGTTAGATCGTCTAAATTTACCGACCGCACCTTGGGCGCTTGTCACAGAGCAAGATACTGCAGCCAGTCTGCATCAGCAATATGGCCCTCGCGTTCTGCTCAAACAACGCACGGGTGGATTTGATGGCCGTGGTCAGCATTGGTTAGTGGAGCATCAAGGCAGTGATAACCAGACCAGTCCCCACCCTAGTAATGCGATTCCCTCCGGCTGGCATAATAAAGTCATTGCGGAGCAAGCGATCGCTTTTGATGAAGAAGTGTCCATTGTGGGTGTGCGTAATCGGATAGGGCAATGCCATTATTATCCACTGGGCCTTAATCGCCACCAAGACGGCATCCTTACGGTCACTTTGGCGCCTTTAGAGCGTCTGAGTAGTCTACAAAACGCGGCTCAAGCCATGCTGAAAAAGGTCATGGACGAGCTTGATTATGTGGGTGTAATGGCTATGGAGTTGTTTAGAGTTGGTGAGCGCTTACTTATTAATGAACTCGCTCCACGTGTACATAACAGTGGACATTGGACCCAATCTGGTGCGAGCATCAGCCAGTTTGAATATCATGTCCGAGCCACGGCAGATTTACCTCTAGCCCCGGCTGTTATTAAACACAACAGTGTGATGATTAATCTCATAGGCATTGACTACAACTTAGCTTGGTTAGCATTGCCTGGCGCTGAAGTTTTTTGGTACGGTAAAGACGTTAGACCGATGCGTAAGGTGGGTCATATTAACTTTTCTATGGCGCACCAAGTGCAGTTGCTTGACGCCTTAAAGTCGCTTCAAGCAACCCTACCTGATTGGTACCAACCCGCCCTAGACTGGGCTATCAGCGAGCTGGAAAGTTAGCAATGTCGGCGCAGCTAAGCAGGCTAAGTTATGGTCACCTCCCATGGTGGCATAAGTCCCAGTATAGAGGCTCTGCGCATGAACAAACACATCTATAAAACAGACGAGTATGGCATTCGTAATTATAGTCTATTGGCGCTTGGAGCAGCGGGGGTGTGTTTGCTTTACAGTGTCATTGGTGTCTTGGCTATGGCCCTATTACATTTTGAAGTGGGTGCAGTAAACACCAATATAAAGACCTATGTAGATGCCTTTTGGACCTTACAAATGAGCGCCAGTACTATTGGTTTTGGTGATCATTTTCCGGTCACTGTGGGCGGTCGTATGGTGGTAGCCGCCATGTTTTATGTGGGTGTAGGACTCGTGGGATTCATTGGTGCTCTAATCGCCGAGCGCATGCTTGGCTTTGCTGATACAAATGTAAAAAATCGAGAGCTACGTCAGCAAAATAGTGCTATTTTGGCGCACAATAAAGAGCTAGAAAATAAAATCGATCTGCTCATTAATCGGGTTGAGAAACTTGTGGGTCAGCATCATGAACATCAATAAAGGGCCTATTACAGGGCCAAAATATTTGCCTCATATGCAGCATAAAGACGTTATTTCTATGGGTATGGAATCTATAGACAGGCGTCATTGGATAGAGCCTGATGCATCTTATCCACAGTTCTTAGAACATAAACTGTCGTTAAAAGAGTTGCAACAAGAACACATATTCGAGGCCTTACCCAGTGCTTATGAAGCTCAGGAGGAGCTGGCTTTCGAGTTAAAACGACATTTACTAGACCAGCACAGTCACTTATATTGTTCCCTAGCAGATGGCCTGAGTTATTTGCCCAATGGCATTGAGCTAGTGGGTGCCAGCACACAGCCTCTTTGGCATGCGTCTTTATGGGTAGCGGATGACTTACTCATCATGCAGAAGCTAGACGGCCAATATTGCCTTACTGCAGCGAGCTTATGCAGTCCCAGTAGCTGGCATTTGGCGCAAAAAATAGGTCATTCTATGGCAAGGATTCATGACCCAGTGCCTAGCCTACATCAAAAATTGACGCCTAAAATAGATCGATTTTTTGATCACCTAATGGTAGAAAAACCCATTCAACGTTTTAATTGGTCACTTCAAGCTAATACAAATTTAGCACAGTTTCCAGAAGATAAAATCATCCATCCAGCCAGTACAGCTTTATATTACCGATGTGAACGACAAACGCTAACACGCTTACCGCAAACCAATGCCATTGCGTTTACGATTAGAGTTTATGTCTATCCAATGATGAGCCTGACTCAGGTGCCTGATGCTTTAACACAATTAAAAGCTGCCATAGATGCCATGCCTAAAGCGGTCGCAAGTTATAAAGAAATAATCTATTTTGCACCTGCGCTGCAAAAGTATTTTAGTGACCTGAGCTCACTAAAAGACTAACTCCAAAATAGGTAAATAAGCTCCCAGCCGCCATGTTACTCCAACGAGTTAAGCGTAATGCGTGTTTGAACTTAGTGCTTATGTGGGCACTAAACCAAGCAACTATTAAGCACCAAACTAAGCCATTAAAACTAAAGATAAAGCCCAAAAATAAAAATGTTAGACTCGTATTAGGCGTATCTGGAACAATAAATTGAGGCACAAATGCAATAAAGAATAAGGCGACTTTAGGGTTTAAGGCATTGGTCAAAAACCCTTGGTAAAAAATAGTGCTGTGGTTAAAGTAACCGACTGAAGATACAGTGCTATGGACCTTAGTTGGGTTTTTAAGGAGCATGCATAAACCCATATAGAGTAGATATAAGCCGCCCATTACCTTGATTAAAATGAAGGTGTTAGGAGACCCTATCATTAGAGCAGATAAGCCGAAAGCGGCAGCAAGAATATGCACCAAGGTGCCCGTAGTCACCCCCAAGGCCGCTAACACGCCGCCTCGAAACCCAAAGTTGCTGCTGCGGTTTGCAATAAATACAAAGTCTTGACCAGGCGCTAGGTTCAAAGCCACACCGGCGCTGATAAATATCCAAAGATCTTGTGTTCCCAGCATAGACATGGGCTTCCTTAAAAAATAATACAAGACTCACTCGGTGAAGAGCTAAGCCTGAGCATGAAATGTATAGTAGGTGCTAAAAATCTACCCCGCAAGACTTGCAATTAAGGCCCATTTTAGTCTATATTGCGCCCACTATGACTTGTCGGGGTGCCCAGTTAATGACTAATTAACGCGTTGGGTTGAGATCACAAATGTGAATCCCGTTGTACCTGATCTGGATAATGCCAGCGTAGGGAACAAGGAAACGCACCCTCGCAAGCCCGCCTTGCTCTGCTCCCTCCTCCTAATAGTTGCCAATAAATCATTGGCCGTCATAGCAATTAATGAGTTAATTTTTAGGAGTAATTATGTCTCACAATACGGCTATTTTTGCCGCCGCCTGTTTAAGCCTATCATTAATCACTGCACCTGCTTTGGCAGCTAATAGCAGCAATAAAGTACTTACTGTTTATACCTATGATTCCTTTGTATCAGACTGGGGTATGGGGCCATTGATCAAACCCACCTTTGAGCAGCAATGTGCTTGTACATTAAATCTAGTCGGCATGGACGACGCTGTTGCAATGCTGCAGCGGTTAAAATTAGAAGGCGCCTCTTCACCCGCAGACTTAGTGTTAGGGTTAGATTTAAACCTTGTTGATGACGCTAAAAAAAGTGGCCTGTTTACCAGCCACTCGGTTGACACCAGTCGTTTAGAGATGCCGATTGCGTGGCAAGATGATATTTTTGTGCCTTTTGATTATGGCTACTTTGCGTTTGTCTACAACACTGAACTCATGCCCAATCCTCCCAAAAGTTTAGATGAGTTGGTCAGCGCAGGCCCAGAATTAAAAATCATTATTCAAGACCCCCGATCTAGCACTCCAGGCTTAGGGTTGTTGTTGTGGATGAAGTCCGTTTATGGTGATCAGGCCGATGCCGCCTGGGCCAAACTATCAGACAATATTTTGACCACTACCAAAGGCTGGAGTGAAGCGTATTTTAGTTTATTCTTAGCAGGTGAAGCCCCCATGGTGTTGAGCTATAGCACGTCTCCTGCTTACCACATGGCGGTGGAGGGCACAGAGCAATATCAAGCGGCAGCGTTTGAAGAAGGTCATTACCTGCAAGTTGAAGTGGCGGCCAAGTTAAAATCTTCAAAAAATGCACAGCTAGCTGATGAATTCCTCAGTTTCATGGTGAGTGAAGGTTTCCAAAAACATTTGCCATTGAGTAATGTCATGTATCCTGTTAATTCTCCAACAGATATGCCAACCGCCTATAGTAAGCTAATTAAACCGACCAAAGTGTTGCAATTGGATACCGCGCAAATTAATCAAAACCGCAAGCAGTGGGTTAACGATTGGCTTAATGTGATGACTCAGTAAGCATCGTGTAACCGGTATCATTATTGCAATCTCATAGGACGGTAACTGCAATAATAGATGTGGGTATAGCTTTTTTACTCGATGCACATCAAGATAATGATCGGCTAGAGAAAAAGTGGGCTGAAACAAATGAACCTAGAGCCGAGTATAGGGAGCTATGCAAACACTTAAGGCACTGATAAACGGTCGTATATTTACGGGTGAAAAAATTCTCCATCAACATGGTTTGTTGGTGGAGAAGGGCCATATCATCGACATAGTACCAGAGCATTTATTGCCTCGGGTCAAGGATTGTCATGACCTCAATGGGGGCTTATTAGCTCCTGGGTTTATAGATGTGCATGTCAATGGTGCAGCAGGGGCATTACTCAACCATCAACCCAGTGCCCAAGCACTGGAAACCATTGGCCAAGCACACCGTGCATATGGTACTACTGCATTTCTTCCCACCTTAATGACCGACACATGGGAACAAATGATTAATGCAGTTGCTGCCGTTGTTGCAGCCACAGAACTAGGTGTACCCAGTATATTGGGCATCCATTTAGAAGGACCTTACCTTAACGCGGAACGCAAAGGGGTTCATTCAGCCAAACGCATTCGCGTACCTTCAAGTGACGAAGATTTAAACCAGTTATTCGATGTATTTCCAGCTCACCTAATTAAACTAATAACCTTGGCACCGGAGCGGGTCAGTCCCGAATTTATTCAGCGCCTAATAAGGCACGGCATGATCGTATCCGCAGGGCACACTGAGGCTAGCTATGATCAAATGCAAATTGCCCTCGCTCATGGTGTGACGGGCTTTACCCATTTGTTCAATGCTATGAGCCCAATGACAAGTCGTGAACCTGGGGTAGTGGGGGCGGCTCTGGAACATGCTGATAGCTGGTGTGGTTTGATTGTTGATGGCCACCATGTGCATCCAGTCACTTTGCGCCAAGCCATTAAAGCTAAGGCGAAAGGTAAAATGATGCTGGTGACAGATGCCATGCACACGGTGGGTCAGGGTGCGGGTCGATTTGATTTAATGGGCGGCCCTATTGTTAGTGAGAATGGAAAGGTGACCACTCTCAATGGCACCTTGGCTGGCAGTGATTTAGATATGGCGAGTGCTGTGCGCAATACCGTCCAACAAGTAGGTTTGGAGCTAGAAGAGGCATTACGCATGGCCTCACTTTATCCTGCACAGTTTTTAAAGCTAGATCATAAAATTGGACGAATCGCTAAAGGTTTTCAAGCAGATTTGGTGTTAATTGATGATCATATGCAAGTGCAGCAGACGTGGATAAAGGGAGAAATTTAAACGGTTGGAAATCAGGCTTTATGCGCTAACCCTGCTTATCTGTAAAGCAAAAAAGCCCATAAACCATGATTGCAATGATTTATAGGCTTTCAAAGGCTATTTGCTTGCCAGCCCTAAAGGCTGCTGGCTATTTGATCACAGGATGCCTTAGCGTCACCAAACAACATTTTAGTATTGTCTAAAAAGAATAATGGATTTTGCACACCTGCATAGCCAGAGGCCATGCCGCGCTTAAATACCACTACATTTTTAGCGTCCCACACCTCAAGCACGGGCATTCCTGCAATGGGGCTACCTGGCTTTTTAGCGGCTGGATTTACCGTGTCATTAGCTCCAATGACTAACACGACATCTGTATTGGCAAAGTCGTCATTGATTTCATCCATTTCTAGCACGATATCATAAGGCACTTTTGCTTCTGCCAGCAATACATTCATATGACCAGGCAAACGCCCTGCAACAGGGTGGATCCCAAAACGCACATTAACGCCTTTGGCCCTTAGCTTTTGAGTAATATCTTGCACTTGGTATTGCGCCTGAGCTACGGCCATACCATAACCTGGGGTGATGACCACTGATGAAGCGTTGCTGAGCATGCTGGCAACTTCTTCTGCAGTCGTGGGTTGCACTTCACCTTGTTCCTCATCGTCACTCACAATGGGATCATTACCAAAGCCACCAGCGATGACTGAAATGAACGAACGATTCATGGCGCGGCACATAATGTAACTTAATATGGCACCCGAAGAGCCCACCAAGGCTCCCGTTACGATGAGCAAATCATTACCTAATAAGAAGCCTGCCGCTGCCGCTGCCCAGCCTGAATAAGAGTTGAGCATAGACACCACAACTGGCATGTCGGCACCTCCTATAGAGGCCACTAGATGCCAGCCAAAGACTAAGGCGATCAGTGTCATGATCATCAGGTGGGTGTCATTGCCACCTTGGTTAACAAACTGCACCAACATGACCGCACTAACCAGCAAAGCTAACAAATTTAACTTGTGGCGGTGGGGTAGGTTGAGCGCTTTGGATGACATGATGCCGCGTAATTTACCAAAGGCGACTAAAGAACCCGTAAAGGTAACGGCACCAATAAAGACTCCCAAGAATACTTCAACCAAGTGAATGTTTTGCATCACTGGGGTGAGGTCTGGGGCATGGTCTAAATAACTGTTAATACCCACGAACACTGCTGCCAAGCCCACAAAACTATGGAGTATGGCAACTAGTTCTGGCATTTCCGTCATGGCCACTCGTTTTGCCATATAAATACCAATGGCCGCACCTATGAGCATGGCAATAATGATGTAACTTAGTCCTGTAGTAAGCCCCATTACTTTAGGACTTAATAAAGTGGCGAAAAGGGCAATACCCATACCCACGATGCCCAACCATATACCACGCTTAGCTGATTCTTGCTGGGACAGACCACCAAGGGACATAATAAATAATACAGCGGCGATAATGTAAGCTGTGATAACCATTCCTGCTTGCATTGCTCGTCTCCTATTTCTGGAACATTTTTAACATACGCTTGGTGACATAAAAGCCGCCAGCAATGTTAATGGACGCGATGAGCACAGAGATCAACGCAAGAATTGAGACGAGGTTAAGTTCGTCACTTACCTGTAATAAAGCCCCCACAACAATAATGCCAGACACTGCATTAGTGATCGCCATAAGAGGCGTGTGAAGGGCATGCTTAACGTTCCATACAACGTAATAACCAATAATGCAGGCCAATACAAACACCGTGAAGTGGCCTAAGAAAGCGGCGGGTGCATTGACAGCAATCCAGCCCACTAACAAAGCGCCAGCGGCACTTAAGCCATATTTAACTAAGGGTGAGATTTCCTGTTTAGCAGGTTCAATAGGCGCGGTATCGTCAACTTTCTTTGGTGGCGCTGCGGCCACCTGAATGGGAGGCGCAGGCCATGTCACTGCACCGTCTTTAGTCACTGTCACTCCGCGCATGATGGGGTCCTCAAAGTCGATCGCCAGTTGACCATCTTTCTCGGGACAAAGGAGTTTGAGTAAGTTGACTAGGTTATTGCCATATAACTGAGAAGCTTGGCTGGGCAGACGAGCTGGCATGTCAGTATAGCCGATGACCGTCACACCATTATCGGTGGTCACCACTTGGCCAGGTTGGGTTAGATCACAATTACCACCGCCACCAGCGGCTAAATCTACGATCACGCTGCCGGGAGTCATACTGGCCACCATGGCCGATGTAATCAGCTTAGGTGATGGTTTACCAGGAATCATAGCCGTGGTGATAATAATATCAACTTCTTTGGCTTGTTCGGCAAAGAGCGCCATCTCAGCTTCAATAAAGGCCTTACTCATAACCTTGGCATAACCATCACCAGAGCCACTTTCTTCTTCCATTTCCACTTCTAGAAACTCAGCACCCATGGAATTGATTTGTTCTTTGACTTCGGGACGAGTGTCAAATGCGCGCACAATCGCACCCAAACTTCCAGCAGCCCCAAGGGCCGCCAGTCCAGCAACGCCGGCGCCGATAATCAGTACTTTAGCGGGGGGCACTTTGCCTGCAGCGGTAATTTGCCCAGTAAAGAATCGGCCAAAATGGTGAGCTGCTTCAATAACGGCTCGATAACCACCAATGTTAGCCATGGAGCTTAATGCATCCATCGACTGTGAGCGGGATATGCGTGGCACCGATTCCATCGCCAAGGCAGTAATATTGCGCTCAGCAAGCTGTTTGAGCTGGTCTTCGTTTTGCGCTGGAGCCATAAAACTAATTAAGTGGCCTCCTTCTTTGAGTAATTCGAGCTCATGACACTTTTGCCCAGGATGATCTATTAAGGGGTTGACCTTAAGCACCAAATCACTCTGGTATACCTCTTTGGTATTGGCGTTAATAGATGCTCCAGCAGCTTCATAAGCAGCATCGTCAAAGTTTGCTGCAAGTCCAGCAGTGGACTCGATGCAAACATCGAAGCCGAGTTTTTTTAACAGTTCGACTGTTTTTGGGGTGGCAGCGACTCGAGTTTCGCCCGCCAAAGGTTCTTTTGGGATACCGATAAGCATGGGATTACCTGTGCATGTGGTAGAAATAAAAATCGACCATACTGATTAATAAGATCAATTACAGTTATTTTAATGCGCCCAAATTTAACCACTTTATGTCAAAAAGCACAACCAAAGCGCAAACAATGGTGAGTTAAGCGCTGAATACTGAATATAGTCAGTCGGCTTTTAGGCTCTGTGGGTATGCTTAGCATCAAGGGAGATTTAGCTAAAACAACAGTTCCAGAGGTCAGTTATAAAATTGGATACTTGAAGCGAGCATGCATCATGGGTTGAGTAGCATGAGTTAGGTCACTTTAATGAAGGGATCTTAGTTAACTAACACAGGCTTTTAGATCTTAGGTCAGGAGCTGGTTAAGTTAACAAAATAATCAGTAGACACTGTATCCAATATCCATTATCTTAAGGACTGCTCAATTATTAAGGTCTTTAAACCAAGGAGAAGTAATAATGTTAAAAAAAATAATCACCATGATTGCACTAACTTCGCTTTACACAGCCCCTACCATGGCCGACACATTAGATGATGTGATTGATCGTGGCGAACTGCGTTGCGGTGTTGTGTTAGATTTTCCACCAATCGGCTACCGTGATGCTAATAATGAACCAGCCGGTTTTGATGTTGAGTATTGCAACGATCTTGCTTTGTCATTAGAAGTGGATCCGGTAATCCTGCCATTGACTTGGTCAGAGCGGCTACCAGTAATCGTGACTGGTCGCGCCGATGTGGTGTTCGGTGGCACCTCAGACAGCCTAGCTCGCGCTAGAACCGTTGGTTTTACCATCCCATATGCTATTTACTATGCTCAAGGTGTGGTTAATTCCAACAGTGGAATCAAGACTTTTGAAGATATGCGTGGTAAACGTGTCGCTGCTGCGGTAGGTACCGTACCAGAACAGGAATGGTTAGAAATTGCCAAGGAGTGGGGCGAGGAAGATAACTATCAGGGTTATCAATCTGAAAATGAAGTATTTTTAGCTGTCGCTCAGGGTAAGGCTGATATTGGTATTACCACCAATACTGCGGTGTTACCAATTACCAGCAAATATGACAACATTGATGCAGGCCCACGTATGCCTTGGACCACAGACTATACGTCAGTGGTTGGTAAGCGTGAAGATGTGACTTGGTTAAACTACCTAAATTTATTTGTGACTCATCAAGTTCGCTCTGGTCGCTACCAAGAACTGTGGGATAAATATGTAGGTGGCCAAGCGCCTGAATTACGTATTCCTGGTGTCATGTATTAATTGATGATGTTCTTAACCCATGTGCTGCCCTCAAGGGGCAGCAACTTTAAGGTCCAAATATGTTTGATTACAACTTTCATTGGCGACCCGTTTTAAAAACCCTTCCTGACCTCTTAGATGCAGCACTGTTAACCCTTGAAGTGGCCATTCTAGCCATGCTCATTGGCATCGTTATTGGTCTTTGTTTGGCTTTAATACGCCTCCACATGAAAGGCTCTTTATACTGGTTTGCAACCTCATGGGTCGAACTCGCTCGCAACACGCCTGCCCTTTTTCAGTTATTCTTTTTTGGCTTTGGCCTCGGTGCATTCGGTCTTCACCTGTCACCCTATCTAATTGTATTAACGGCATTGAGCTTTAACTGTGCTGGTTATTTGGCAGAGAATTTTCGTGGTGGTTTTTTAGCGATTCCAGAGACCCAAATGCGCTCGGCTCGCAGTCTAGGCATGACCGCTTGGCAAGCTTACACAAGAATTGTCATTCCTCAGGTATTTCGGATTGTTTATCATCCGATTACTAATCAAATTGTGTGGTGTGTATTGATGTCATCTTTAGGCATGTTAGTGGGCTTTCGTGAGTTGAGTGGTGAAACCCAGTTCTTTGCCTCGCGTACGTTTCGCATATTTGAATATTTTGCTGCCACTGCGGTAATTTACTACGTTATCGTTAAACTAATTTTAGTCGCTTCGCGTATTTTGGCGGCGCGACTATTTCGATATTAAGGAGGGTACATGGAACCTAGTTTGAGTTTCTTTAGCGACTTTAATATCAATGACTTTTGGTTTTTGGGTCAAGCAGCGGTGCGTACGTTATGGATTTCGCTATTGTCCATTTCTTTAGGAACAGTGCTGGGCATTTTTTTTGGCTGGGCCCTATATGAAGGTAAGCTCGCTGCAACCTTAACTCTGGCACCTCTTTTGGATGTCTTTCGTTCAGTACCCTTAATTATTCAACTGGTATTGTTTTATAACTTCGCGCCTATTATGGGACTTAATTTAGACCCTTTTGGCTCTGGAGTGGTTATTTTAACCATCTACACATCAGCATTAGTGGCTAACGTAGCTCGAGGCGGTATTGAAGCGGTGGGTAAGCCCCTTCGAAATGCCGCCAGAAGTCTGGGTATCTCTTATTGGCAAGACCTGCGTTACATTGTGTTTCCCATTGGTGGGCGAGCCGTTTTTCCAGCCTGGGTTGGGGTTGCACTTGGTGTGATGAAGGACAGTGCCCTCGTATCTGTACTGGGTTATGTAGAATTATTAAAAGCCAGTCAGATTCTCATTACTCGAACTCAAGAACCGTTCTTGATTTTAATTGTCGCGGGTGCGTTTTATTTCGCACTTTCATATCCTATTTCGCGTTATGCCGCGAACCTTGAAAAAAGTTGGGCACAATGATTCAAATTCGTGATTTACACAAGTATTTTGGTCCGCTGCATGTCCTAAAAGGGATCAACTTAGAAGTCAAAAAAGGTGAGGTACTTTCAGTTATTGGGTCATCGGGCTCTGGAAAATCTACCCTCCTGTATTGCATCAATGGCCTAGAGACTATTCAAAAAGGCGATATTATAGTCAATGACATCCATGTGCACGCGAAGCAAACCAACCTTAATCAGGTGCGTCAAAAAATGGGAATGGTGTTTCAACAATGGAATAGTTTTCCACACCTAACTGCCGTTGAAAATGTGGCCTTAGCACCTAAAATAGTGAAAGGAAAATCCAAGGCAGAAGCAAGGAAAATTGCCCTTAGTCAGCTAGAGCATGTGGGCCTTTTGGATAAAGTAGATGCCTACCCAAATGCCCTATCAGGAGGACAGCAGCAGCGCCTAGCAATTGCTCGTGCACTGGCTATGGAGCCTGATTATATGCTGTTCGATGAAGCAACTTCTGCCCTTGATCCTGAGTTGGTGGGTGAAGTCCTTGACACCATGCGCTTGCTTGCTGAAGAGGGCATGACCATGATTTGTGTCACCCACGAGATGAGTTTTGCAAGGGACGTATCTGATCGTGTGGCCTTTTTTCATGATGGGGTTATGGAAGAAATTGGCTCACCATCACAAATTTTTGGTGCCCCCCAGTCTGAACACACACGCAAATTTTTAGCTAAAGTACGTTAAAATAGTTAAATCACTTGATGCCGCTATTGTTATCCATTCGATGCACCCGTGCAGTAAAACTTTAAAGAGGTTTCTATGTCAAAAAATATATTCACCGGCACTATGCCCGCCCTAATGACACCCTGTAAAGCAGACCGAACGCCTGACTTTGCCGCCTTAGTTAAAAAAGGCAAAGAAATGATTGCCGCGGGTATGTCTGCTGTTGTTTATTGTGGATCCATGGGCGATTGGCCGTTGCTAACTGACGCCCAGCGTATGGAAGGTGTGGAGCATTTAGTCAACGCGGGTTTGCCCGTAGTAGTAGGCACAGGTGCAATTAACAGTAAGTCTGCAGCAGCGCATGCGGCTCATGCTCAAAAAGTAGGGGCTGTTGGCCTCATGGTCATTCCGCGTGTCTTGTCTCGTGGTCCCTCTGCTACAGCTCAAAAAAATCACTTCAAAGGCATTTTAAGTGCCGCTCCTAATATTCCAGCCATTATTTACAATAGCCCCTTTTATGGCTTCTCTACTCGCGCCGACTTATTCTTTGCTCTGCGTGCAGAACATCCTAACTTGGTGGGATTTAAGGAATTTGGTGGTAAAGATGATATCCGTTATGCGGCCGAATATATTACATCTCAGGATGACCAGGTGACCTTAATGGTGGGCGTTGATACTGAGGTCTATCATGGCTATGTTAACTGTGGCGCTACAGGTTCCATTACGGGCATTGGCACCGCCCTTCCCAAAGAGGCCTTGCTGCTAACGAGCCTTTCCAAACTGGCAGCAGCAGGTCATGCTGAAGCGCGCTGTCGTGCCTTAGAGCTCGAAGAGGCCTTTTCTGTGCTTTCTAGTTTTGATGAAGAAGCTGAGCTCGTTTTATACTATAAACACCTGCTTGTTTTAAATGGGGAAGAAGCGTATCGCCTGCATTTTAATGAAACTGACGAACTCAGTGAAGCCCAGCGAAAATATTGCGAACAGCAATACACATTATTTCAAACTTGGTTTGCAGATTGGTCTAAGCAAGGTGGCATCATCGCTCAATGTATGTAAACCACAACTGAGTTGCGGGTGGGGCAAAATGGGTGCTTTTTAACAGGATAGTTGTGTAACCAAGTCTATGAATAAACCGTACGATATTATTGTCATCGGTGCTGGTATTGTGGGCATTAGTATTGCTAAAGCACTGCAACAAACTGGCCGCACAGTGACGCTTATTGATCGAAAGGGGGTTGCTTTAGAAGCCTCGAAAAGTAATGCGGGGGCCTTTGCCTTTGCCGACATAGTGCCTTTGGCAACTCCTAGAATCATGCGTCAAGCACCAAAATGGTTGCTCGATCCTTTAGGGCCACTGTCTATTCCCCCAGCCTACGCCTTAACTATTTTGCCGTGGATGATGCGTTTTTGGCGCGCCAGTTGGCCCGATCGTTATGAAGCATCACTGCAAACCCAAGCGCAATTGATGACCTTTTCACAAGAGGCTCTTGAGCGGCAAGTCACCTTAGTTAATGGAGAGCGATTCATGCAGCGTGAAGGTCAGCTCCAATTATATGAAGGGCTTAAGCAGTTTAATGCGAGCCAACCCGTCTGGAAAACTCGGAGTGAGCACGGTATTGATTTTCAATTATTGCACTGCGCCGCTTCGATTGCTGAAATTCAACCGGGTCTTGATACGCGTTTTACCCATGCGGGGTATACCCCCAAGTGGCTTAATACCTGTGATCCAGAGCAATGGGCACATCACATTGCGGAGCACTTTATGGCCTCAGGTGGGGCCCTTAAGTTAGCCAATATTGAAGCCATCTTTGAGCATCCAGATTATGTTAGCTTGGCGACTCAAGACGGAGAGTTACGGGCAAAACAGGTGGTTGTGGCGAGTGGGGCTTGGTCACACAAGCTAACCAAAACCTTGGGTGATCATATTCCCTTAGAAACAGAACGTGGATACAACACCACCCTTCCAGCAGGCGCATTTGATCTAAAGACCCATCTAACGTTTGGTGCACATGGCTTTGTTGTCACCAAAATTGCCGGTGGTATTCGGGTGGGTGGTGCAGTCGAATTAGGAGGACTGAACCTAGCTCCAAATTATGCACGCGCACAAATGTTGCTGGATAAAGCCGCCCAGTTTTTACCCACCTTAAACACACAAAATGGTGAACAATGGATGGGGTTTCGTCCTTCTATGCCAGATAGCCTGCCTGTTATTGGGTCGGCCTCTAAAGCCCCTAATGTATTTTATGCCTTTGGGCATGGGCACTTGGGTTTAACGCAAGCTGCAGGCACAGCAGAACTGGTGACTGCACTTGCAAACGGAACTGAAACAGCCATTTCAATAGATGCTTTTTCACCTAACAGATTTTGAGGATTAATTATGAAAATTTCTAAAATAAACGTCTACCAAGTGGACCTACCCCTCAAAGAGGGACGATACAGTTGGTCAAATGGTAATTTTGTTGAAGTGTTTGACAGCACCGTGGTGGAAATTATCACCGATGACGGTTTAATTGGTGTTGCTGAATGCTGCCCGCTGGGCTCGGCCTACCTGCCTTCATTTGCCCTTGGTGTTCGTGCTGGGTTGGCTGAGTTAGTGCCGCATTTGATCGGCCAGGACCCGTTAAATATCGGCCATATCAACCGGCTGATGGATGCAGCCTTGCGAGGTCATCCCTATGCAAAAGCTCCCATAGACATTGCTTGCTGGGATCTATTAGGGAAGGCCACGGGTTTACCCGTTTTCACTCTGCTAGGTGGCACTGCACAAGACGATGTTGTTTTGTATCGGGCGATTAGCCAAGAAGCTCCAGAACGCATGGCTAAAAAAATTGAACTCTATGCGGCCCAGGGGTACACCAAGTTTCAGCTTAAGGTGGGGGGCGATGCCAATGAGGATATTGAGCGTATTCATGCCACACGTTCAGTGCTTAAGCCCACTGATATTTTAGTGGCGGATGCCAATACCGGCTGGACTCGTCATGAGGCTGCGCGAGTAGTGGGCGCTATTGCATCACTTGACGTCTACGTGGAGCAACCCTGCTTAACCTATGAAGAATGTGTATCCATTCGACGGCGCACTACATTGCCTTTTATTATGGACGAAGTCATTGATACGCCCAACACTTTGGTGCGCGGTATTGCCGAAGATGCGATGGATGTGATTAACCTAAAAATCTCCAAGGTGGGTGGTTTGACCAAAGCGAAACTCATGCGTGATTTGTGTGTCCAACATGGTATTCCTATGACCATTGAAGACACTTGGGGTGGTGATATCACCACAGCTGCGATTGCTCATTTAGCCCGTTCTACGCCTTCAGAGTTTACGTTTTCGGCAACTGACTTTAACAGTTATGGCACTGTTGATATTGCTGAAGGCGCGCCACAGCGAGTGAATGGGCGCATGACCGCGGCAGACAGACCAGGGCTGGGTGTAACCCCCATTTATGATGCCTTAGGGGCACCTGTTGCAAGCTACTGCTGAGGAAAAACTATGCGTAGTAATAAAACAATTCATGTGATTTCAGCCCATGCTGAAGGGGAAGTAGGTGATGTTATTGTGGGTGGTGTAAGCCCACCTCCGGGAGACAGCCTCTGGCAGCAGCGCACTTTTATTGCTCAAAATCAGAGCTTACGCAACTTTGTACTTAACGAGCCCCGGGGTGGGGTGTTTCGTCATGTTAATTTGTTAGTCCCACCCAAAAATCCAAAAGCGCACGCGGCCTTCATCATTATGGAGCCCGAGCATACACCGCCAATGTCTGGCTCAAACTCCATCTGTGTGGCTACCGTTCTGCTGGATGGTGGCATTATTCCCATGCAGGAACCAGTGACTGAAATGGTGCTGGAGGCCCCTGGTGGTCTCGTGCACGTGCGGGCCCTATGCAAAGATGGAAAAGCTGAACGCATATTTGTACGCAACCTGCCCAGCTTTGCTGATCAAATTGGAGTGCCCCTAGAAGTGCCTGGGCTGGGGCGTATCATGGTTGACACCGCTTATGGTGGCGATAGCTTTGTTATCGTTGACGCGGCTGCGTTGGGGTTTAAAATTATAGCGTCTGAGGCCCGAAAAATTGCGCAACTTGGGGTGCTCATCACCAAGGCTGCGAATGAGCAACTGGGTTTTAATCATCCCGACAACCCAGATTGGAAACATATTTCCTTTTGTGCTTTTTGTGGCCCATTAGAAAAAACAGATAAGGGCTTGCGGGGCACATCTGCGGTGGTGATCCAGCCGGGTAAAGTAGACCGTTCGCCAACAGGAACTGCGGTTTCTGCACGTATGGCGCTGATGGCCGCTAAAGGTGACATGCATGTAGGCGATGAATTTGAAGCCACATCAATTATAGGGTCGACCTTTACTGGAAAAATCATCGCCACAACTGAAGTGGGTCATTACCCCGCAATTGTGCCCGAAATTAGTGGCCGTGGATGGGTCACTGGCATTCACCAGCATATGCTTGACCCCACTGACCCTTGGCCAGAGGGCTATAAGCTGACGGATACTTGGGGTGTTTAAAGGGGTCTCGATTTGAGGGTTAAAGCTAGCTTAGGAGACTGTTAGTTTGAGTATATCTTCATGCAGTTGTTGTGGAATTTCAACATAGCCTCTCTCTAAGTTGCGGGCCCGCGCTGCATAGCGGCGCTGAGAGGGCAGGCGCGCGCCTTGATCAACGATATCTGCAAACAGGCGCTCAGCTCGCTGATCATTGTCGACCACTTTGCCACCACTGAATAGGTTGGGGTCAAAGGCGAGGATAATCTCTCCATGATAGGGAGCCCCCCCTGTACCTGCAGCAAACGCCATGCTTTCTAAACTGGTCATATCATCAATTAAAGGCCCTGCGAGCAGTTCTATCATAATTGAAAGAGCCGAACCTTTATAACCACCAAAGGTTAACATTGCCCCATCAAGGGCTGCTTGAGCATCAGTGGTTGGCTGGCCGTGTTTATCAATCGCTACTCCTTCAGGTAAAGACTTGCCAGCACGCTTATAGAGTTCAATCTCACCGCGGGCAAACCCACTGGTGGCGAAATCAAAGGTGAATGGGTCTTGTCCTAATCGGGGCCAGCTAAAGGCTAGAGGGTTAGTTCCTAAGCTACCGCGTATACCACCCGCAGGAGCAACCCAAGCATGACTTGGAACCATGGCCATAGCCGCTAAACCGGCCTTGGAAAGCCGCTCCACTTCGGGCCATAAAGCCGAGAAGTGAAAACAGCGATTGACCACTAGTGCGGCAATGCCGTGTTTACGGGTCTTTTCAATCAGTTTTGGCATAGCACTATCGATAGCGAGTAAAGACATGCCCCCTTGTGCATCAGCGTGTATAATTGACGCATCAGTTGCATTCACTGTGGGCAAAATATGAGGGTCTATTGCTCCAGCTTTTATGGTCTCGATGCACATAAATAAACGAAATAGTCCATGGGACTGGCAATCGTCTAACTGACAGGTATACAGCATCTTAGCAATCGCTTGGGCATGTGCCTGGCCAAAGCCTGCATGGCTTAATACCTTGATGCTGAGTGAGTAGACTTCTTGAAGCGTAAGTTTAATGAATGCACTCATAACGGATGTGACTATTCTATGTTTTAAATTATGGATTTTGGATACAATAGTAACTATTGCAAATATATCTGCAACAAACAAGACAAAAATCTTAGCCTATGAAAAACTTAAGTCATGACAAATAAACGCGCCATATTAAGAAAAAGCCTGCCCGATATGATTTCTGATGACATTCGTGAGCGCATTCTTAATGGAGAATTATCTGAAGGGGACGCCATCAGACAAGAAGCTTTGGCAGAGGAATATCACGTGTCGCGGATGCCTGTGCGCGAAGCTTTAAAAAGACTAGATGCCGAAGGCTTAGTGCAACTAACCAATAACAAGGGCGCCACTGTCATAACACATTCACTAGATGAAATTGGTGAGATTTTTGACCTAAGGCGATTAATTGAAGTCGATCTGTTTCGTCGAGCCATACCTAAAATGACGGCAGATCATTTCGCACTTAGTGATAAATTGGTCAATGAGATGGATGCTTCATATGCCGCCAACGAAGTTTCCAAGTGGGGCGATCTCAATGCCGAATACCATAGTTCATTATATGCCGCCGCAGATTGTAAGTTTACTGATGAGTTGTTGAAAAAAATTAGTATTAGAGCTGATCGCTATGTGCGCATGCATTTAACGGTGATGCATCAACTGGAACTGGTCAAGGATGAGCACCATCAACTCTTGATCTTGGCACAACAACAAGAAGTGCATCAAGCTTGTGAGCTTTTGACTAAACATATTTTACGGGCCAAAAATGAACTACTGGCCTTGATTGCAGAAAATAGAAGTGATAAATGAGTTTCTCAGTAACATTCAAACAACCCAGCGAGCCTGCTAAAAATTATATGCGTGGCCGCTTTTAAAACACCTCATCAAGGAGTGATAAATGAGTAAAATTTTAACGAGCCATGTGGGCTCATTACCAAGATCTCAAGCAGTTGTTGACTATATTTTTGCAAGAGAAAATGAACAGCCTTATGACGAAACTCAATTTGATGAGTGCATGAAAAGCAGTGTGGCTGACACTGTACACAAGCAAAAGCTTGCTGGGATTGACATTGTCAGCGACGGTGAAACATCAAAAATATCCTACGCCACCTATGTAAAAGATCGGTATACAGGTTTTTCAGGTGACAGCCCTCGCAACCCTCCTGAAGATTTGAAATTGTTTCCAGGCTACCTTAAAAGACTGGCTGATGATGGTGGCACACCACAATACGCCAGGCCCATGTGCACCAGTGAGGTCAAGTCAAAAGGTCAGGGAGAGCTGCAAAAAGACATCTCTAACCTAAAAGCAGCAATGGCTGCCCATGGTGTTGATAGAGGCTTTATGAATGCGGCCTCACCAGGTGTCATCTCTTTATTTTTACAAAATGACTATTACCCAACCAGAGATGCTTATTTAGCGGCGCTAGCAGATGCAATGCGTGATGAGTATGAAATGATTGTGGCATCAGGACTCGACTTGCAGCTAGATTGTCCTGATCTGGCCCTTTCAAGGCACATGTTATTTAATCATTTATCAGACGCTGAGTTTATTAAAATTGCTGAAGCCCACGTGGAAGCACTTAATCATGCCCTCAAAAATGTGCCTGCAGACAAAGTGAGGATTCATATTTGTTGGGGTAATTACGAAGGCCCTCATTGTTGTGATATCGATATGAATAAGGTGTTTGGAACTTTGATGAAGGCCAAGGCTCAATATACCCTATTTGAAACGTCGAACCCTAGACATGCTCACGAATGGACTGTTTTCAGGGATCGTAAAAATGAAATACCAGACCACAAAATACTTGTGCCTGGGGTGGTAGACACCACCACTAATTTTGTTGAACATCCTGAATTAGTGGCCGAGCGTATTCAAAAATTTGTTGATATTGTAGGGCATGACAGGGTCATTGCCGGTTCTGACTGTGGCTTTGGCACATTCGCTGGTTTTGGAGCGGTCGATCCAGAAATTGCATTTGCCAAGCTTAAGTCGTTAGCTGAGGGTGCTGCTTTAGTCAATCAGCGCATTAAAGGCAGATAAACATGATAGCCATGGCAGCGATGACGAATAGGGCGTCACTAAGGGCGCTCTGGGCCGTTGTATAAACCATAATTTTGGATAAAATATGAGTCATCCAAAACCCTGTATAAATATGAATTTGAAGAGAAATATAAACTCATGATGACCTTTAAACCGCATGGACAACACCTAATCTTGGGCCAATGGGTGGCAAGTAAAAATACCTTTATATCATCACCTGCCACAGGGGCATCGTCTGAATTCTTCGTTGCTGGTGCAGAGGAAATTAATGCAGCTGTGCAAGCCGCAGAAGACGCTTTTTGGAGTTATGGGTATGTTAGTTGTGAAAAACGTGCCGCATTTTTAAACACCATTGCTGATGAGATTGAAGCAAGAGCAACAATCATTACACAGATTGGCTGTGCGGAAACAGGTTTACCCGAAGCGCGCCTCAATGGTGAGCGTGGCCGGACAACGGGCCAATTGCGCTTGTTTGCTGATCATATTCTTCAAAGTGACTATCTTGATCGCCGCCATGATGCAGCCTTGCCCGATCGTCAACCCATGCCTCGTACTGAGCTAAATATGATTCAAAGACCCATTGGGCCAGTGGCTGTATTTGGCGCATCTAACTTTCCACTTGCTTTTTCGACGGTGGGTGGCGACACGGCAGCGGCTCTTGCCGCAGGTTGCCCAGTGGTCGTAAAAGCCCATGGGGCCCATCCAGGCACTAGCGAAATTGTCGCTGAGGCGGTGCTTGCTGCCATCTCAAAATGTAACATTCATGTGGGTGTATTTAGCTTAATCCAAGGCGGGGATAGCCGTGAGGTAGGTGCCCAATTAGTCCAGCATCCATTGGTTAAAGCGGTGGGCTTTACTGGCTCTCACATGGGTGGGCGTGCCCTATTTGATCTTTGTGCAGCTAGACCAGAGCCTATTCCATTCTTTGGTGAACTGGGCTCCATTAACCCCATGTTCATTTTTGATGGTGCCATGGCTAATCGAGGATCCAGCATCGCTGAGGGATGGGCAGGTTCACTCACTATGGGGGCTGGCCAATTTTGTACCAACCCCGGTGTGGTAGTGGTGCTTGAGGGTGGTGATGCTGAGCAGTTTAGTCAAACTGCCCATGACGCTTTGACCAAGATTCCAGCACAAACCATGCTGACTGATGGCATTGCAACTGCTTACCGAGCTGGGCAAGAACGCATGGCTGAAACCACAGCTGTGCATCAAGTGATGAGTTCAACCTATGAACAGCGCAAGGCGTCACCTTTTTTATACAGAACAACGGCTCAAAATTGGCTGTCAAATTCAGCCTTAATGGAAGAGGTGTTCGGCCCACTGGGTATCATTGTCACAGCCCAGAACCTAGAGGAAATGAGAGCAGTGGCTCTGAGTCTTTCGGGTCAGCTTACCTGTACTTTGCATATCGACGAAGAAGACACGGAAGCAGCAATAGGTTTCATGCCCATTCTTGAGCGCAAGGCTGGACGTGTGTTAGCCAATAGCTTCCCCACAGGGGTTGAAGTGAGCGACACCATGGTGCATGGCGGCCCTTATCCAGCCACTACTAACTTTGGCGCCACATCGGTAGGTACACTTTCTATCCGTCGTTTCTTGCGCCCCGTCTGCTTCCAGAATATTCCTCATGCATTATTGCCTCAAGATTTGCAGTAAATGAGCCTAAGGCTAAATCATATCAATGGCTTTACTTATGCCACCAAGAGTTAACAGCCCAGATAACGAGGGGCTCCAAACCCCAAACAATGGCTTGCCTAAAAAAGTGACCTATAAGTCTGTTTAACTCAGGAGGTGATCACCTTGATGGACAAACCATTTTCACAAGCTTGCGCTAATAATCAGGGTGTTATTGGTGACATATTGCTGCGCGTGTTTGCTGGCAAGTTCAAAGCCCTAGAGATTGGCAGTGGAACTGGGCAGCATGGGGTTTTTTTTGCGCGCCAGCTACCACACCTCAGTTGGCAGATGAGTGACAAAGTGCAAAATCATGTGGGTATTAATCAGTGGATTAATGATGATCCAGTTGCTAATTTATTGCCCCCTCTCGCCTTAGACGTTCTCACTGATGCGTGGCCAAGTGACCATTATGATGCCATTTATACCGCTAACACAGCCCATATTATGCCTTGGAATGCCGTCACTGCCATGTTTACAGGTATTGGTGAGCGACTTTTATTGGGTGGTGTATTTTGTCTCTATGGGCCCATGAAATATTTGGGTGTGTTGGACGCCCCGTCTAATATTGCGTTTGACTACAGACTTCGACAGCAGCATGCCCATCAGGGTATTAGAGAATTTCATGACATTAATCAATTGGCATTGGACGCTGGGTTAGCGTTGTGTGAAGATATCTCCATGCCTGCTAATAATCGACTGATCGTTTGGCAAAAGGTTGATGTGCCAAAATTAGTTTAGGGCGAATAACTGGTCAGATGGTTAAAACATAGTACATAAAATGGACTAGTTATAAATGCAGCTGAGAACTATACTCTTGGTATAAGACTCAGTATTAGTTCTAATTACTTTATTAAACTGAGTAATTTAAACACGCCATCAATCTTAAATGAGGATCCAGAATGTCTTCCGTAGAAATTAAGAATTTTGCCACAGACTCAGACGTGAGCACGCCCAATAATGCCCGTGTTGAAACTGTAAATATTGCGGGTCAAAAGGTCATGAAGCTTGTGGTTCAACCAGGTTGGGTATGGTCTAAAGACATACAGCCTGTCGTTGGAACCCAAAGTTGTGAGGCTAAGCACCTAGGCGTTATTGTGGAAGGGACCATTACCTGTCGCCATGACGATGGTACAGAAGCAACTTATTCAGCAGGTGACGCTTACGCTATTGAACCTGGTCATGACGCTTGGGTTGTAGGCGACAAGCAGGCTGTTGCTTATGAATTCCACGGTGTCTGGGGTGACAAGCTCTAAGCATCCTTACTTTTGCAACAAGCTAAGACTGATTTAGGTTGCTTATAAAACCTTAGCTTTTTTTGTCATTAATTTGGTATTATTTTGTCATTAATTTGGTATTATTTTGGCATTACTTTGGTATAAATTTGCCCTTGGAAAAGGTTAATATAGCGTCTGATGAAGTGTTAAAAATACTCACTTACAAAGCCGAAAAAAGCTGTGCTTATATCACTAGCATATTCCCACTGAGTTGATTCTCCATTTTTTAATACCTGTTGGTATTTTACTTTGTAGTTTTTAATTTGTTGCCGTACAATGGTGCTTAATTTGATGTAAAGCTTTAACTAAAAATTACCTACCAAACCATATCATTCAAACTAAGCGCCACTCTAGCATTTTAGCACTGGGCATCAAGGGCGTTTGCTATACGTAAGCTATACTTAAATAGTGATCACCCAATTAACTTGAGGAACACATGAGAGAACGTATCTATAACTTTGCACTTAATAAGCCATGGATCACTCTGCTGATCTCTATCCTGCTGGTTTTTAGTGCGGCATTCGGTGCCCAAAACCTAGTCTTCAAAGGTGATTATAAAGTTTTTTTCAGCGAACAAAATCCTGAACTTACAGCCTTTGAGTCTATTCAAGAAATTTATGCCAAAAGCGACAATGTGGCTTTTATTCTAGCGCCAAAAAATGGTGATATTTTTACTAAAGATAACCTTACAGCGGTCTATTGGCTAACTAATGAGTCATGGCAAGTGCCGTATTCTACACGAGTGGACTCTATTTCAAACTTTCAACACACCATTGCTGAAGAGGATGACTTAATTGTTGAAGACTTAGTATTAGACCCAGATGTCTTGTTAGCATCAGACATGGTTAGATTAAGAGAAATCGCCACTAATGACCCTTTATTGTTAAATAAAATAGTATCCGCAACCGGGCATGTATCCATTGTCAACATTACCAACCAACTTCCTGGTATCGATCCAATTGGAGAAATTCCAGAGGTTTCGGCTAAAGTGCGTGACATTAAAGGACAGTTTGAAGAAAAGTTTCCTAACATCGACGTTCAGATTACTGGCATGGTGACGATGAACGATACCTTCTCAGAAACCACCATGTCAGATAGTGGCACATTAGTGCCTATCATGTTCGGCATTGTGTTACTCACCATGGTGTTATTGTTACGCAGTTTTACCGGTACTTTAGCCACGCTAATCGTCATCATTTTTAGTATTTTAACGACCATGGGAGCAGTGGGATGGCTTGGATTTTTTATTACTGCGCCGTCTTCCAGTGCCCCCATTATGATCATGACTTTAGCGGTCGCTGATTGCATACATATCCTCACCAGTTATTATTTTGAAATGCGCCAAGGCAAAGCCAAAAGGCAGGCCCTGCAAGAAAGCTTGAGGGTTAACTTTAAACCTATACTACTCACCAGTGTCACCACTGCGATTGGTTTCATGAGCATGAACTTTTCAGACTCGCCTCCATTTCGTGACTTAGGTAATATGGTGGCGATTGGCGTTATGCTGGCTTTTGTCTTCTCCATCACCGTATTTCCTGCACTATTGATGATATTGCCTGTCAAGGCGAGCAAGGTATCACCTAAAAGTCACTATGGTTTAATGGAAAGGTTTGCCGATTTAGTGGTTGCTAAGCGCAAGATTTTATTGCCTACCAGCATCTTGGTTATTGTCGCCATAGCTAGTTTTCTGCCACAAAATAAGTTGGATGATAATTTTGTAGAATACTTTGATGAGACGGTACCATTTAGGGCCGCTACTGATTTCATGGAAGATAATCTGTCTGGCTTATCCTCCATAGAAGTGTCCATCAATAGCAGGGAAAGCAGTGGTATTAATGACCCTGCATTTTTGAAAACAGTGGGTGATTTTAGTCAGTGGCTACGTGTGCAACCGTTCACTGATCATGTAAATAGCATTTCTGATGTATTGAAACGCCTAAACAAGAATATGCATGGCGATGACCCAGCATTTTATAAATTACCTGAAGAGCGTGAATTGTCGGCTCAGTATTTGCTCTTGTACGAAATGTCTTTGCCCTATGGTTTAGATTTGAATAATCAACTAAACGTTGATAAATCCTCTACCCGAGTCATTGGTACATTCAAAAACCTTTCCTCTATGGAACAAATTAACATAGAGCGAAGCATGTATGAATGGTTTGCTAAAAATGCACCGGCATACCAGATTTCTATCTCTAGTCCGACTCTAATGTTTGCTCATATTGGCCAACGTAATATTTACAGTATGTTATTTGGCACTACGGTGGCATTATTGTTGATCTCATTATTATTAGCCTTTGCATTACGTTCTGTGCGCTATGGCATCATTAGCTTGTTACCTAATCTTATTCCAGCCTCAGTAGGTTTTGGTCTTTGGTACTTTATTGATGGTCAGATAGGTTTAGCCCTTTCTGTGGTTACTGGCATGACGCTAGGTATCGTGGTGGATGATACTGTGCACTTTTTATCAAAATATAAGCATGCAAGAGACGCTTACGGTAAAAGCTCTGAAGAAGCTGTAAAATATGCCTTCAGCAGTGTTGGGCGAGCGCTTTGGATAACCACCTTAGTGTTGGTTGCAGGTTTCATGGTGTTGGCACAATCAAGTTTTAAACTGAACGGTGATATGGGCCTATTAACCGCGGTGACAATTGCGGTTGCGTTGATTGTAGATTTCTTATTCTTACCGCCATTACTCATGCTATTAGATGGTAACAAAGAGTCAAAAAAAGATGCAAAAACAGAGTCAAAAATGTCACAGTCAGGTGCTGAGGATGAAACTTTAAACCTTGTTAAAGGAAATGCAACATGATAACCAAACACCTAACCAGTGCACTTATTGCAGGTATCGTAATCGCTTCAATTTCTGGCTTCACTTTTGCAGACGCTGCGGAAGATAAAGGCTTAGCCATCGCCCAACAAATTAAACTTCGTGACGAAGGTTGGATCGATATGACCGCTTCTATGAACATGGTGCTGCGCAACAAAAATGGTCAAGAAAGTGTCCGCCAAATTAGAATGAAAGTTTTAGAAGTGGCTGATGATGGTGACAAAAGTTTAAGTATTTTCGATCGTCCAAAAGATGTTAAAGGCACGGCCTTCCTTAGTTTTTCACACACGTCTGGAGCAGACGATCAATGGCTATACCTACCTGCGCTTAAGCGTGTTAAACGCATTGCCTCACGTAATAAATCAGGTCCTTTCATGGGGTCTGAATTTTCTTTTGAAGACTTAGCTTCGTTTGAAATTGATAAATATAGCTATAAATTTATCAAAGAAGAGTCCTGTTCAATGGGGACCTGTTTTGTGGTTGAACAATACCCCACTGATAAAAACTCAGGTTATACAAAGCGCATTGTGTGGGTTGATAAAGCTGAATATCGCGTGTTAAAAACGGCTTTTTATGACCGCAAAAATAGTCTGCTAAAAACCTTAAGCGCTGAGGATTATCAGCAGTACAAAGGTAAGTTCTGGCGTCCTAATGCCATGAAGATGGTGAATCACCAATCGAAGAAAAGCACTGATTTAACCTGGGATTCTTACCAATTTGGTAATGGCTTATCTGCCGCAGACTTTAACCAAAACACGCTAAAGCGAGTTCGCTAGAATGAAAAAAATGGTCTATTTAGCCATCAGTGGTGGGTTGCTTATGCAACCTGCTATGGCTGATGATGTGTTTTTTGAAGCCTCTGGCAAGGTCAGCACAGAGGCAACAATATATGCTCATGAAGGCCAGTTTGCTAATCAAGATTATCGCACTAATTTTTCCTTAGCCATTGAGCCAGAGTTTTATTGGGACTGGAATGGACAGCAAGACAGCTTAACATTTAAGCCTTTCTTTCGAAAAGATCAGCGCGATAATGCGCGCACCCATGCCGATATCCGTGAGTTCAACTGGGTCCATCTGAACGATGATTGGGAACTTAGAACCGGTATCAGTAGTGTGTTTTGGGGGGTCACTGAATTTCAAAACCTTGTTGATGTGATTAACCAAAAAGACGCAGTTGAAGGATTAGATAAAGAACATAAACTAGGCCAGCCCATGATTAACCTGTCTTTCGTCAAAGACTGGGGTATTGTTGACGTCTATGTGTTGCCTGGTTTTAGAGAGCAAACTTCAGCAGGCACTAATGGCAGATTCAGAGCTGGCGCGGTGGTTGATGCTTCCGCTACCACCTATGAGGCTAGCAACAACAGCAAGCACACTGACTTAGCAGGGCGTTGGGCTCACTCTTTTGACGTCTATGACATGGGTGTTCATTGGTATAAAGGCACTAATCGAACACCCCTACTCACAGCTGTTACGAGTAATGGACAAACTGTTTTAAGCGCTCATTATCAAGCCATTGAACAAATCGGATTAGACCTGCAGGCGACCGTTGGTAATTGGCTATGGAAAGGGGAATTAATTCACCAAACCAACCCCATAGAGGATTTTTGGGCCAGTCAACTGGGCACCGAATACACGTTCTATGGTCTTCAAGACTCGGCTACCGACCTGGGAGTCTTGTTTGAATATGGCAAAGACCAACGTGGTATTCGGGCCAATGCTTTCATGCAAAATGACTTTGGTGTGGGCGCTCGCTTAGATCTCAACAATACCCAAAGTACCAGCCTGTTTGCTGGTGTGATTTACGACTTAGATTTTCACACCACCAGTGCTTCAATTGCCGGCGGCCAGCGACTTGGAGAAGATCGTAAGCTCTCCATTGAAGCCCAAGTATTTGCGTCTGAAAACAGCAGTGATCCAGCTGCAATGTTTGCCAAAGATGATTACATCAAACTCACCCTAGACAGTTACTTTTAGGCGTGTCTTTGACAGGTTAAGAATAGCAACGCGCACCCAGTGCGCCATCATTGCACAATAATGGGGACTTGCATCAAACATTAGTGATTTGGATTTTAACATCGTAATGAGTTAAAGGAGTTAAGTATGGGCATCACTCGAAAAGTGTTAGTCTTAACCTGCGGCCTATTTTTCAGCCATGGCTGGGCTCATGCGGCACCCCTAGATAAAGGACTGGAAGCCTATCACGCAGGTGATTTTAAAACTGCGTTAGCCCAGTGGCTTTTGTTTGCCGAACAAGGCAATGCGTCAGCCCAATCTAATGTGGCATTAATGTATGAACAGGGCAAGGGGGTGGTTCAAAACCATCAAGCAGCCGTGCATTGGTACACTTTAGCTGCTGAGCAAGGAGAGGCTATTGCGCAGGCAAATTTGGGCGCTATGTACGATACTGGCCGAGGTGTCACTGAGAATGATAACACAGCCATAGAGTGGCTTAATTTAGCCGCTACACAGGGCTATGCCCATGCTCAAGCTTATCTTGGCGTGATGTACGTTAATGGTGAAGGCGTCACTACTGATTACTTACGAGCCTATATGTGGTGGAGTTTAGCCGCTGATAACGGTGACCAGCCCAGTGCTCAATATCAACACAGTATAGCCAGCAAAATGTCACCTGCCCACGTGACTAAGGCCCAGAAAATGGCCACCAGGTGCTTCAACAGTGACTATAACGATTGTTGACCCCGCACATTTGCCCACACGCAAGTCCAGCCCTGCTTAGATTCTAATCATCCAGCCCAAAAGCGAACGGTTCCAGAGTGCTTCCACAAGTTGGTGGCAATGTTTTTCGTAGTGCTTTAGTAAGGGATGTAAAGCTTTGGGCCAGCGACTTAAGTGGCGCACAAATACACCAGTTTGATCTTGTGGCTCAAGTGCCTTAAGGACCTTCGTTGCTAACAAAGCCTCTATATATTGGCTAGGAACGATGTCCATGTTGCGATAGGCGTTGGTTAAATAATTTAGGTATTGCTGCGTGGGCTTGAGATCATTTAAAGGTGTTTGACTTCGGTAGAAGTAAAACGGCTTACCTTGAACCTGTTGCACAATTTTTGAGTGGGCTTTTAAAAACGGCACCCCTTCAAAATAGTCCATGCGCTTGGCATCACTTTGTCTGATGAGGTACATTTTACCATAGACACGGTCACCCACTGAGGCATCGGCCGAGGCGAAGCCGTGGTGCTTATAAAAGCCTCTTTGACTAAAATTTAATACGGCATTTTCTAGCACATAGTCGAAGGTTTCATAGACACCAATGCGCCTAAGGCGCAATATGTCGGGACTAAGGTTGGCGCCGAAAGCAAAATAATACACCCGTTGATCACTGCAGGGTCTAATAATTCTGAGTAGCATTGCCCACTCAAACCCCAGTTTCCAAAAAATAATCCGTAACAAAATTAATCGCCTTTAATTGCAAGCCAACGCATAGTGACGGCTTTAGGGTGCTCAGCCTCTAACATCGTTTGCCCAGTACACATGTTTAGCCCATAAAAAAGGAGGTTATCAATGACCCCCTTTAAATGGCATCACAATTAGGCTGACTGATTAGACTTGATGAAAAATAAGGCCGCAAAGCCAATAGTGATGACCGTACTTATCCAATCCATTGCCGCACCGGGGGCAGCCCCAGAACCAAGGATTTGATACAACTGTAAGATACTAAATAGACCCGCAATCAACGCAGCAGATTTTGCAGCCGTTTTAAGCTGATCTGCATTAGTCCATTTAGGTAAACCATAGTTGATAATAGCCAAACCTGCCATGGCTGTGCCGCAGGCTTGAGCCAGGGCAACCAACTCAAAAGAGGGAGTCCAGTTATACTGAGTAAAAACCATTTCGGGAATGAAAACTAACTGTAAAGCCCACATGCCAGCAAAAGCCGCCTGCAGTCTAAAGATTAAAGATAAACTCATAATATTTCCTTTTATTATTAAAATATTTGCGCCCAGTGGCCATGGGCCACTAGCGATAAGCTAAAACATCGTGCTTAGGGCCATGCAGCCAGTCAAGCGCATTTGATTCTTCATTCATTTTGAAAACCAAGTCGTCCTAAATTGCCAGGCAACTGAAGCTCTCAATTTTTGTGTCACAATGATTACTCAACCAGCTTAATCATTTGTTGGCTGGCTAAAATTGCGCCTGCTTCTTGTCTTATCTTAATCATTTCAGGTTTATTCATAACCCCAGCCATATGCTCCATGGATGGGACGTCCATGACCACCCACACTTTATTTTCATTACCTTCCTCATGCCCATAGGCAAGAAGATTCATTTGGTTTTCTTGTCTGAAGCTTTCATTTTCAAGCATCAGTTTCTTCCAGTGCGCATAACCTAGGGACAATTCAACATTCATGATGGTTTTCATTTTAGCACTCTTCGTTTTTTGCACCGATTGGCACGTATGGTTAATCTAACTTCGGGTAAAGGCTTCGTCACTCATAATGGTGATGGTGGTGGTTTCTAGTAAAGCACCTGCGGCAGCTCGCTTTGCTTTTAAACCCTCATGGCCTCCAAAAGCCTTCATGGCTTCAGGTGAATCAAAGTCTATTAATACTATCATCTTGTTGTCATCGTCCTTTTCAGAACCTGCAAAGATTAACTTAGCGCCTAGGGCATTTAACTCAGACTCATTTTCAAAAAACATTTCTTTCCATGGTACGAAGCCACGAGCAAGATCTTGTGTAAGTTTAACAATCATTTTTTAATCCAACATTCGTTATATAAATTTTCAGGCGATCAGCAATGATCAACTCAATTAGTACTAATTTTTAATCCTAAACTTCACTATATCGCCCCATCTAATTTAAAAATAGTCCATTTTCTGTACCGCTAAAAGAATAAAAATTAGCTCACTGCGTTTAGGGTTAAAATTCTACACATGCACTAGCTGTGGCCTCAATAATAGACCAATCAATATCAAGCCCTAGACCTGCTTTTTTGGGCGCAGAAACGTGGCCATTAGAACCTAATTGGAAGTGATCAACACCT